>Ga0272441_10000894_pt1 | contig 65163 bp, 52 predicted proteins | sample SSMProp6N_FD_193582 | JGI IMG/M metagenome (GOLD analysis project Ga0272441, IMG submission 193582) | Marine sediment archaeal communities from Little Sippewissett salt marsh, Falmouth, MA, United States - SSM-Prop-6N | ecosystem: Environmental > Aquatic > Marine > Wetlands > Sediment ... | reverse complement strand
CGTGCTGCTGTTCACCGGCGACCACTCCACCCCCCCCAGCCTCAAGGCCCATAGCTGGCACCCCGTGCCGGTCCTGATGCAGGCCCCCCACCTCCGCGGCGGCGACGGCGGGCGCTTCGACGAGGTCGCCTGCCGCGCCGGCCAGATCGGCACGATCCCGTCCAAGCAGATCATCCCCCTGGCCATGGCCCACGCAGAGAAACTCGAGAAGTTCGGGGCGTAGCCGCCGGCAGGTCGTCCAGACGGTCGGCGCAGGCATTGACCGGAACGGGACATATGGCGTATCATGGACGTGTTCAGATCGCCGGGGGGTCGGCGTACGTTGTTGTGGGTCAGGGCGCGCTCCAGGCGACGGATGGGACAGACGAGATGACGCAAGCGCATGAGACGACCGGCAAGCCGACTTCGCCTGTCGGACCGGAAGGGGATGTCCACTTCCCCGCCTTCCTCAGAGAGGATGCGGCGTACAGGGCCAGGCTGCCTGAGCTCCTCGAGGCCTACGAGGGGCAATTCGTCGCCATCCGCGGCGGCGAGGTGGTCGACCATGACGCCGATCGGTTCCCGTTGGCCAGGAGAGTCCGAAGCGCCTACGGACGTAGCTTCGTACTGATTCGACGCGTGTCGAGACACGACGAACTGGTCGAACAGATCGACACGCCGGGAGTCCTCGACTGATGGTGACCGGGGGGCTGTCGTACCGTGTCGGAAACACCCAACTCCAGTATGCCGCGCCCGTCCTTCCTGAGGTCACCGTTCTGGACGCGGAGGGCAAAGCGTATCCCCGGCCGTGGGTGGCCCTCGTTGACACCGGCTCGGACAGAACCATCGTGCCGGTCGAAGTACCTCTCCGCCTCGATCTGATCCCGACCGGCTACGTGAGCCTCTCGGGCTTCGAGCGGCCCGTCGCCGGCGCCCTCTACGCCGAGTACGAGCTGTGTTTCACCGTCCCCGGGCTCTGCGACAGCGCCGAGCTGGCCGCGTGCGCGGTCGGGCAAAAGGGGCACATCCTTCTCGGCCGGGACTTCATCAATCAGTTCGTCCTGACGATTGACGGGCCCCGGGCGCGTTGGCGAATCGCCCGGGGCGGAGGCTGGCTGCGGCGGATCGTCAGGGCACTGTTCGGGCGCGCCTGATGCGCGTCGCGCCAAGTCAACTCTTGCCCGGCATCGCCACGCCGACCTTCCGCTCCCAGGCGGCCAGGGCGGCCTGGAGCTGCTTGACCTGCTCCGGGTGCTTCGAGGCCAGGTCCGTGGACTCCGACAGGTCGCGTTCCAGGTCGTACAGCTCGGCCTTGCCGCTTCGATAGGCGATCAGCTTCCACTTTCCGGACCGCACGGCCGCGTACTGGCCCTCGTAGCTGCGGTAGAGGAACACGTGCTTGCGGGCCAGGGAGCCGGTCCGCTGGAGCAGCGGCAGGAGGCTCTCGCCGTCGAGCTTGGGGTAGTCGGCCGGCCGGGCCCCCGCGATGTCGAGCAGCGTCGGGAACACGTCCGTGGTCGAGACCGGCACGGAGGACGAGGCCCCCGCCTTCGTCACCCCCGGCCAGTGCACGAAGAACGGGACCCGCGCCCCGCCCTCGTACAGGGCCGTGCCCCCGCGCTTGCCTCCGCGCAGCGGCGGGCCCGGAAGCAGGCTGCCCTGGTCGCCGAGCAACAGCACGACGGTCCGATCCGCGAGCCCCTTGGCCGCCAGGGCCTTGCGAATCCGCCCCACGGACTCGTCGACGGCCTCCATCATCGCGGCGTGCTGGAGCTTCTGCCCGCCGCGGCCCTTGGCCCGGCCCCTGGCGAGCAGGTCCTTCCGGCCCTGAAGCGGCGTGTGGACGGCGTAGTAGAACAGCGTCAGCAGGAACGGCCGCTCCGCGTCGGCCGCGGCGATGTACGCCACCGCGTCGTCGGTGAGCTGGTCGGTGAGGTACTTGTCCTTGGGAACGTCCTTGTAGGTCTCGCAGCGGGGGCCGAAGTACGGCGGGTAGTATCCGCCGATCGGGTGCCCGTAGTTCGACACGCCGTACTGCACGTCGAACCCGTGCCGCACGGGATGGTACGGCTCGTGCCCAAGATGCCACTTCCCGACAAACGCGCTGCGGTAGCCCAGCGGCTTGAGCGCCTTGGCGATCGTCGTCTCACTCAGCGGCAGCCAGTTGCGCGACGGGAACCGCGCCGGGTCGGCCCCGCGAACGTGGAACGCCTCCACGTGACGCCCGAACGCGTCCCCCCCGGGAATGTGCCGGACGATCCGCAACCGCGCGGGGTGCTGACCCGTCACCAGCGACGCCCGACTCGGGCTGCACGTCGGCGAGACGGCGTAGGCGTCGGTGAAGACCATGCTCTCGGCCGCGAGGCGGTCCATGCACGGGGTGTCGTGATCGCCCCGGCGGTACCGGACGTCTTTCCAGCCGAGGTCGTCGATGAACAGCACCACGAGGTTTGGCCGCTTGTCGGGCCCGGCCTTGGCGGCCCCGCGCAGGGCGCGGGGAAGCACCGACGCCGCCCCGGCCCACAGGGCGGTTCTCATCAAGCGGCGGCGCGTCTGCATGGCCTTCTCCCTTCCCGATCGCTCGGAACGCACTTCATTCTCCTTCCGGCCGCCGCGCGAACCACGCCTCGTCGGCCAGGACGACCGACGTCTCGACCTGGCGCTCGGGGATCGACCAGTAGACGCGAAGCAACCGCTCCTTCTCCGCGTGGGTCACCCGGCGGAAGCCGTGCTTCTCGTAGAAACCCACCGCCCACGTCGCCGCCGCCCACGTGCCCATCAATATGGGGCGGTCGGTCCGCGTGCGCAGGTGGGCCAGCAGCCGCCCGCCGATGCCCCGCCTGCGCCGGGCCGTGCGAACGTACGCGTGGCGGATGAGCGTCACGTCGCGGACGGGCTGGATGCCCATCACACCGGCCAACTCGCCGCCGTCCTCGCAGCCCCAGAACACGACACCCGCGTCGATCTCCGCCCGCAGCTCCTCCCGCGGCATATACGGCTCGTGCCAGCGGTCGGCCGGGATCACGCCCCGATACGCCTCGGCCGCGTCGTTGACGATCTCAAAGATCGCCTCGAATTCCTCGTCCGTGCAGGGGCGGATCATCGCCAATACCCGGGGGCTGCATACCCGCCTAGAACAGCTTGTCGATCTCGGGCAGGCCGCCGGTCAGGGGGGCGGCGTACTTCAAGAAGCCGGCGGTCACGTGGTTGCCGGCCTTGTTGAGGTAGCTGCGGGGCATCTCCTTCGTCACGCGGGCGACGTCGCGAAGCTCGGCCTTGACGAACTTCACCTTGTAGGCCGCGCCCTTGAGACGCTGGATCGCCACCGAGCCGTCGATGTCGCCGGCCATCGCGAGTTCCACGGCCTTTCGCCCGCACTCGCGGGCCTCGCGCTGGTCCACCGGCGAGGCGAAGCCCGGGAAGCTCCGCTGGAGGTAGCCGAACGTGTCGGCCCGGACGCGGAGGCTCTCGTAGCTCTTCTTCATTCTCGACTTGATGAAGTCCGAGAGGAAGTCGCCCAGCGCCCCGCTGCCCGAGAGCTGCACGTTGCCGTGGCTGTCCCGTTCGACGCGGTGGCCCAACTCGCTCGCCAGCGCGACGGTCACCGGCGTGCCGGTCTCGTCCGAGATGCCCTCGCTGACGGCGATCTGGCAGCGCCCCAGCTTGTCGTACGTCGACCGCACGTCGTCCAGGAACCGCTTCGTCGAAAACGGCACCTCCGGCACGTACACCAGGTGCGGGCCGTCCTTCTTGTCCAGGCGACCCAGCGCGCTGGCGGCCGTCAGCCAACCCGCGTGCCGGCCCATCACGACGTTGATCTTGATCCCCGGCAGCGCCGTGCCGTCCCGGTTGTCGCCCATGAACGCCGACGCGACAAACCGCGCCGCCGACCCGTAGCCCGGGCAATGATCGGTCACCCGCAGGTCGTTGTCGATCGTCTTGGGGATGTGGAAGACCCGCAGCTCGTAGCCGGCCTCGTGGGCCAGCTCGTTGACGATCCGCGCGGTGTCGGCCGAGTCGTTCCCGCCGATATAGAAGAAGTACCGCACGTCGTGCTTCTCGAACACGCGGAAGATCCTCTCGCAGTAGGCCTCGTCGGGCTTGTCGCGCGTCGAGCCGAGCGCCGCGGCCGGCGTGCCGGCGACCCGCTCCAGCAGCGGCTTGGCCAGCGGCTTGAGGTCGACGAAGTCCTCCTTGACGATCCCGCAGACCCCGTGCTTGGCGCCCAGCAGCCTGCCGATCGACCGGTGCTTCTTGACCGTCTCGATCACGCCGACGAGCGACTGGTTGATGACGGCCGTCGGCCCGCCCGACTGCCCGATGACTGCGTTGCCCTTTCGCGTCTTGCTCATGTGTTGGCCATGCCTTTCGTCTGGGGGGGGGTCTTCTCTGCAGGCCGCGCCTTCGCGGGAACCCCAACCGACCGACCGGCAGCCCGTTGCCCGGTCAACTGGTGAGCCCGTCGACCCGCGAACGGCCCTGTCAGTCCGTCAGCATCTCTCTCTCGACGAACGTCGTGTCCCATTCGCCGCGCTGGAAGTTCGGGTGGGCGAGGATCTCGCGGCACAGGCCGATCGTCGTCCGGGTCGGGTAGATGACGAACTCCTCGAGGGCCCGCCGGCCGATCGCGATGGCCTCCTCGCGCCGGGGACGGTGGAGGATCAGCTTGCCCACCAGGCTGTCGTAGTACGGCGGGATCTCGTAGCCCTGGTAGACGTGCGAGTCCCACCGCACGCCGAGCCCGCCGGGGGCGACGAAGGCCTCCACCCGGCCCGGCGACGGCCGGAAGGCGTGCGCGGGGTCTTCCGCGTTGATGCGGCACTCGATGGCCGACCCGTACAGCCGCACGTCGTCCTGCGACATCGTCAGCTTCTCGCCCGAGGCGATCCGCAACTGCCACTTGACCATGTCCTCCCCGGTCACCATCTCCGTGACCGGGTGCTCGACCTGGATGCGCGTGTTGACCTCCAGGAAATAGTATTTCCCGGCCTGGTCGAGCATGAACTCGACCGTTCCGGCCGAAAAATACCCCACCTCTGTCGCCAGCCGGACCGCCGCGCCGCAGATCTCCGCCCGCAGCGCCGGGTCGAGCCGGGGTGCGGGGCTCTCCTCGATCAGCTTCTGCCGTCTCCGCTGTACCGAGCACTCCCGCTCGTACAGGTGCACGACGTTCCCGTGCGTGTCGCCGAGGATCTGCACCTCGATGTGGCGGAAGTTTTCGATGCACTTCTCCATGTACAGCCGGCCGTCGCCGAAGGCGTTCTCCGCCTCCTGCGCCGCCTGCTTGAACGACGACCGCAGCGTCGCCTCGTTGTGCGCGAAGCGAATCCCGCGCCCGCCCCCGCCGGCCGCCGCCTTCAACGCCACCGGGTAGCCGATCCGACGCGCCGACTCGACGGCGTCCTCCACCGACGCCAACGCCCCGTCGCTGGACGGCGTGGTCGGCACGTTCGCCGCCGCGGCCAGCTCCTTCGCCCGGATCTTGTCGCCCAACGCCCGCATGCTCTCGACGCTCGGTCCGATGAACTCGATCCGGCAGTCGCGGCAGACCTCCGCGAAATGGGCGTTCTCGGCCAGAAAACCGTACCCGGGATGGATGGCCTCGACGTCGGCAATCTCCGCCGCCGCGATGATCCGAGGGATGTTCAGGTAGCTTTCCGCCGGGGACGGCCCGCCGATGCAGACGCGCTCGTCGGCGGCGTGGAGGTAGCTCGCGCCGCGGTCGGCCTCGGAGAAGACCGCGACGGTCTCCACGCCCAACTCCTTGCACGCCCGGATGACCCGCAGGGCCACCTCGCCCCGGTTGGCAATCAGAATGCGGTGGAACATGATCGGCGGCTCCCTGACCGGCTTGCGCTACGCCGGGCGAACGCGGAAGAGGACCTGTCCGTACTCCACCGGCTGGGCGTTCTTGACGCAGACCTCCACGACCGTGCCGGCACACTCGGCCCGCACCTCGTTCATCACCTTCATCGCTTCCACGATGCAGACGACCGTCTCCTCCTCCACCGACGCCTCCCGCGAGACGTACGGCTCGCTGTCCGGGCTCGAGGCCGAGTAGAATGTCCCGACCATCGGGCTGCGGATCTCGAGCAGTTCCTCGGCCGGGGGCTCGGCTGGTGCGGGCGCCGCAGCCGCCGGGGCCGGCGCCGAGGCCGCGACAAGCGGCGCAGCCGCCGCGGCGGCCGGAAGGACCACCGGCGCGGCCGCCGAGCCGCGCTTCAGGTGGATCTTGCGGTCGCCGTCGGCCACGTCGATCTCGCCCAGGTCGTTGTCCACCATGAGCTGGACGAGCTGGCGGACCTCCTCGATGGCGGGCCAGACCGCGCCGGCCCCCGGGCGGGCTCGGGTCGCGCTTCGTTTCGCTGCTTTCCTGGCCATGTGCGGTTGTTCTCCGATCAGAGGATCATCGCGTCGGCGGCCCGAGGCAGGCCCGTCAGGCGGCACGCCCCGCGCGGCCCGATCCGTATGTCGTCTTCGATTCGAACGCCGCCGACGCCCGGCACGTAGATGCCCGGTTCGACGGTCACCACCATCCCGGCCCGCAGCCGGGCCGTCGACGTCTTGCCGAGACCCGGCGCCTCGTGGACCTGCCGGCCCACGCCGTGCCCGAGCCCGTGCCCGAACTGCTCGCCGTAGCCGGCGGCGGCGATCACCTTCCGCGCCGCGGCGTCTACCGTCTTACAAGCGACGCCGGGACGCGCCGCTTCGATCCCCGCGGCCTGCGCCCGGCGCACCACCTCGTAGATCTCGCCGAGTTTCCGCGGGATTCTATGCAAAAAGACCACGCGCGTCAAGTCGCTGCAATACCCGCCCACGCTCGCGCCCCAGTCGATCAGCACCGGCTGGCCCGCCTGGATCCTCGTCCCGCCGGTGTGATGATGCGGCCGGGAACCGTGCGCGCCGGCGGCCACGATCGTGTCAAAGGCCGGCCTGTCGGCCCCTCCGCGGCGCATGCGGTACTCCAGCTCCGCCGCCAGGTCACGCTCGGTCGCGCCCACCCACTGCTTCGCCCCCAGGCCCAGCAGCTCGCGGAAGGCCCCCTCGGCTACGCGGATCGCCTTGCGAATGGCACGGACCTCGGCGTCGGTCTTCACCGCCCGCAGACGCGTCGTCAGGTCCTTGACCGGCTCGAATCGCTTGGTGGGCAGCTTCTGCTCGAACCGCCGCGCCGTCTGGAGCGTGACGTGCTCGGCCTGCACGCCCACCTTGCGAACGCGCCGGCCCTTCAACGCCTCCCCGACCGCGACCGCCATCTCCCCCGTCCGGACGTGCAACGCCACGTCGGGGCACTCGCCTTCGGCCTGCTCGGCGTACCGGCTGTCGGTGATCAGGCACGCCCACCCGTCCTCGAGGGCCAGGATGCTGTCATGTCCCGTGAAACCGGTGAGATACCCCACGTCTTCCGGCCGGCTGACCAGCACGGCCTGCACCTTCGCGGCCTTCGCCTTGCGCCAGACGGCCTTCCGCCGGGCGGCGTACGACCGCTCCACCTTCGTCTGCTTTCTTCGTGCCATGGAGACTCCCAGATACTCGGACTGCAAACCCGCGAAGCCTACCGCCGAGACAATCGATACACAATGCCTTTCTTCCCCCCCCTTCACGCCTTGCGCATCCCGAGCCGGCAGGCCCCCTGCCTTGCCGCCCGGACCGGTCACGGCGACACGCCCGGCCGCCGGAACGCTCAGGGCCTGTGGCGTTTTCGTGTCACCTTACCGGCGCCCCCCGCGACACGCGTGAACGCAACTATATTCTCCGCAAATATCTACATTCCTCTGCATTGTGTCGTGCCCACGCGGGGTGACACATCGGACAGCCTCAGCGCGGGGTGTGCGTCATCTTCCTGCCCATGCGTTCCACGGCCGTGACGGCAGGGCCAAGATGGCCCTGCGACGCACGGGCGAGACGCCGTGCCACGATCCGGACGCGCACCCCCAGTTCGGCATGCCGGCCGCGACGTGGACCGGGCCGGGGCTCGGTTGGATTCGGTCAAGGCGCACCACCCCCGCGGCACGCCATTCTACCCTAGATCACTAAATTGTCAACAAATTTCTCTGATGACTTTTCGGAAAACTCAGCTGCGCCGCCTCCGGCAAAGCAGCACCGCTCCGCCCAGCGTCAGCAGGCAGAACGTCGCCGGCTCGGGGAGGGCCTGGAAATCGTCGAAGTACGCCTGCTGCCCGAAGTTCGACGCCAGCGCGAACCGCAGCCCGCCGGAGAAGCCGTGCGGGTCGGTGTCGACGGGGTTGAGGTTGGGCGAGGTCAGCGGCGAGCCGTCCACGAGCACCGAGAAGGCGATCTGCCCCGCCGAGAAGGCCGCCTCCAGCCGGTAGGTGTGCCGCTGCGTCGGGTCGAGCGTCGTGATGTTCACCGGGCCGACGGTGAAGCTGTCGTTCAGGTCGCCGTCGAACTTCCGCAGGTCCACCCACGCCCCGCCGGTCCCGTCGCGGCTGACGGCCAGGGCGTACCCGTTCAGGGCCGCGGCGGCCTGACAGAAGCCGATCACGCCCGCCCCGGCCCCGTCGGCGGTCAACTGCATGTCGGTCTCCATCCACAGCAGCGGCGCCCCGAACAGCGTGCTGTCCGAGCGGATGCCCATCGACTCGCTGCCGGACGGGTTCATGTCCAGCGCGTTGTCCCCCCCGCCGAGCGGCACGATCACCGCATCGCCCGCCGGCGCGCCGCCGTAGGCGCCCTCGTGGGCCCACCAGGTCAACTGGTCGGCCCGGTCGCCCGGCGCCTCGGCGTTCCAGTTCTCCACGAACGGCATGGGCAGGTCCGCCCGAGCCGCCGGCACGCCGGCCGCCACCGCGGCGCAGAAACTCACGACACACAATACCCGACCGGAAGAGTTGGCTGACATCGCAGCCCTCCTTTGTCTGCGTGCGAGACGCCGAGGCCCACGGATATTCTACCCGAATCGACGGAAAACGCAAGTCCGATCTCGGACGCTTGCCCCGGCGTGCAGGGGCGCGGACGCCCAGGATTCTCCGGAGACGTCAAGCGGAAGGAAGCCCAACTGAAATCCCCATCGGACGATTCCACCCAGACTGCGAGACCGGAGAGCCCGCGCGGGATGACCGACCCAGATCAGCGGCAGAGAATGCTCGGTCGGCGGTTGCGTCCCCGGGCGGCTTGTGCGAAAGGGTAGGCGAGAGAACGCCCTGGTTCTATCCCGCAAGGAGCTTCGGATGGCCAACGCGATCCGCAATCCGTCGCCGGCAGGCGTGCTGTCGTTCCGGCTGTCTCCGGAGCCCGAAGGGCGTTTGGAGGTAGCCACGGGCGCAAGCCCGTGGTGGGTCGCCGCAGAAGACCCGAGCCCCCGAAGGAGGCGACTGAGAAGCCACCCCGACCCACGGGCCTCAGTCGCCCCGTTCCGGGGCTCCTCCGTTAGACGTGGCCCGCCACCACGGGCTCGCGCCCGTGGCTACCAACAATCGCCCTGGGGGCTCTTGCGCGTTCGCCAGCGGTCCTCGGTTCCGAGACCCACCGTCTGGGCCGCGTTCGCCCTCGGCCTGCTTGCGATCGTCGCCGCCAGGCCGTCGCGCGGGCTCGGCGCGGAGGCAAAGAAGGCGAAGGCCGCGGCGGAGGCCTTCGGCGCCGAGCCGAACCCCACGGGCGAACCGCTCGGCGGCGGGAAGGGCTATCGGCGTGCGGTCACGAAGGGCGACTTCCGCGCGAGCACGCTCGCCGAGCTTCTGGACGCCCTCGGCCGGGCCAAGGCCGGGCAGATCGTGTACGTGCCCGACGAGGCGGAGATCGACATGTCCGGCCAGGAGGGTGTCGTGATACCGGGCGGTGTGACCCTTGCCGGCGGCCGAGGCCGCCAGGGCGCCGCCGGCGGACTGCTGTTCAGCACGAAGCTGAAGACGTTCCCGCTGTTTCGCACCGGGGGCGACGGGGTGCGCGTGACGGGCCTGCGGCTGCGCGGTCCCGATCCGCAGCGCCGCACGGACGAGATGCGGAAGCTCGGCAAGGCCGGCAAATACTACAGCATCCCCAACTCGGACGGCATCCAGTGCGTCCACAAGCGCCTGGAGGTGGACAACTGCGAGCTGTCGGGATGGTCTCACGCGGCGGTGTTCCTCCGCAAGGGCTCGGCCGACGCGCACATCCACCACAACCACATTCATCACAACCAGCGGTTGGGGCTGGGCTACGGCGTGTGCCTGGACCAGGCCGGCGGGCTGATCGAGGCGAACCGGTTCGACTGGTGCCGCCACCACGTCGCCGGCACGGGCCGGCCGGGAACGAGCTACGAGGCGCGGTACAATCTCGTCGGGGAGCACGCCAACGGCCACAGCTTCGACATGCACGGCGGGGCGGACCGCAAGGACGGCACCGACGTCGCCGGCGACCGGATCCGCATCCACCATAACACGTTCAAGGCGACGCACGTGCCCGGCGTGGTGATCCGCGGCCGGCCGAGAGAACGCTGCGAGGTGCACCACAACTGGTTCCTTCACGCCGGATCTGACCGGGCCGTCCGCCAGATCCGGGCCAAGGGAAACATGGCCGTCGGGCCGAATCACTACGCGGCCGGACGCGTCGAACGGTAGGCCCCACCGACGACGCCCGCTTGCGAATCGAAAGGAGCTCGCCGCATGGACATCAAGCCCGCGCTGAAGCGTCAGTACCACGCCGCCCTCCAGACGCTGCGCCAGACGATCGAGAAGTGTCCGGCCGACCTCTGGACCGCCGATCGCTACCCCACGCCGTTCTGGCAGGTCGCGTACCATGCGCTGTTCTTCACGCATCTCTACCTGCAGCAGAACGAGGCGGCCTTCACGCCGTGGGAACATCACCGCGAGGAGTACCAGTTCCTCGGGGAGCTGCCCTGGCCCCCGCACGACCCGCCCAAGATCGGCGAGCCGTACACCCAGGCCAAGATCATGGACTACTGGCGGGTCTGCGACGCGATGATCGACGGCGTCATCGACGGCCTCGACCTGGAGACCGCCGACTGCGGCTTCTGGTGGTACGGCATCCCCAAGCTCGACCACGAGATCATGAACATCCGCCACACGCAGCACCACGCCGCCCAGTTGGACGATCGCCTCCGGGCGGCCGGCGTGGAGATCGACTGGGTCGGCGGGAAGGCCCCGGCGGAGGAGGACGCCTCATGATGGAGCTGCCCGAGGCCGTCGCCCTCGCCGCCCAGATGAACGCCGCGCTCCCCGGCCGGCGAATCGTCGCGGCCGAGCGAGAGAACAGCCCGCACAAGTGGGTCTTCTACAACCGCCCGCGCGAGGAGTACGAGGCCATCCTGCCGGGCAAGACGCTCGGCGAGGCCCGCGCCGACGGCAACCACGTGGACCTCGCCGTCGAGCCGGGCTTCACGCTCCAACTCGGCGACGGCGGCGAGCGGATTCTGCTGCACGCCGACGACGCGACGCTGCCGAAGAAGCACCACCTGCTGCTGCGATTCGCCGACGGCGAGGTCCTGACCGTCAGCGTGCAGGGCTGGGGCGCCGTCCGCCTGTTCGACGCCGATCAGCACCGCCAGTGGCTCGCGGGCGAGGCCGGGCGCGTCTCCGCCCTCGCGCCGGATCTGACCTACGCCCGGTTCAAGGAGATCCTCGCGGCGTACGAGGCCGCGACCGACCGGCCGATCAAGGCGTTCTTCGTCAACCAGCCGCCGATCCAGGGCATCGGCAACGGGTACCTACAGGACATCCTCTTCCGCGCGGGCGTGCATCCCACGCGGAAGGTCCGCTCGCTGGCCCTCGCCGAGCGGAGGAAGCTCCACCAGGCGATGCGGAAGGTGCTCACCGAGGCCGTCCGCAAGGGCGGGCGCGACGACGAGTTGGGCCTCCACGGCCAACCCGGCCGCTACGTGCGAGCCCTCGACCGCCGCGCCAACGGCACGCCCTGCCCGACGTGCGGCACGACGATCCAGAAGATCCAATACCTCGGCGGCGCGTGCTACTTCTGCCCCACCTGCCAGCCGGCGGGGTAGGACGCACGCCAGATTTGAGCTCTGGCAGACGCCCACGGACCGAACACCGAGCTTCGCGGCTATGGCCCGGAGGGATGGGCGACCCTACTCGTGTGGCACGGCAGGGCTCGCTACTGGGTCAAGCACGGGGAAGCCCTCGGCCAGCGCCGCGCGGAGCAACTCGCCGTCGGACGCCACGAACACGATCTCGGTCCCCGCGAGCTCCGCCAGGCGCAATGCGGATGCGAGATGCAGGGCGTCCGCGCTGCGCAGCCTGTGACTCAACACGAGTTCGCCAGCCTTGACAAAGACATCCTCGGTCGCGTTCACGCACGCGAACCGCGCAGCGTCCATCAGAATGGTCTGCACGGTTCGATCGGTCACATCGCTTCCGACGCACTGACCCCCGTGCCGCCGCACCACGGCCGACACCACCTCAAGGCAACCGAGACGCGAGCAGGCACGCAGAACGCGAACCGTCCAGAACCGCGTCATCCAGTCGGTGCCCGCCTCCTGTTCGTACCGTTTGACCCACGCGCTGGCGTCAATGTAGTAGATGGTTACCGTCTATCCCGCGTCAGGATCTCGGACGCCGCCGGGCCCGCCAGGTCGTTGGCGATGAAGGGCTGGAGCGCTTCCGGCCCGGCCGGCGGCAGCGTAACGGCTGGGTCGCCGGGACCGGCGAGCTTGGCCCGGTACGGCCCCCAGGGGTCCTCGATCGGCGTCTCTTGGGCCGTGTGCGCGTAGATTACCACGGTGCAGTCCACGTCCGGCTGCCCAACCTGGGCTTCCACCCGCAAGACGCCATCCGGGTCCGAATGTGCCTTCTTCTCGATGATCTCCATGGCCATACACATCGTACCTCGGCTTCGGCGTTCCCACAATGCCGGCCGCAAGCCCAAAGAACGCCCCAAGGTAGCATCGGGCGCGAGCCCGGGGAAAGCGGCCCGCGCGGACGAAAGCCCCGGCGAGGGGGGATTGGGGCCAAGCGCCAATCACCCCTGCCGGGGCTCTCTGTATCACAAGCTTAGCGGAGACCGCTGTTCGCGGGTCTTTCCGATTCCCGATTCCCGATTCCCGGTTCCGGAACGGGCTACCGGCTCCGGGCTCCCGGCTACGTCTTCGGTTGCAGGCGAAGCCCGCGCCGTGCTTGCCTTACGCCAGCTTGTAGAACTCCTCCCAGCCCTTGCGGGGCGGGGGGCCGACGAGAAGCTGGTTGGCGGCCGCGTTGTTCGTGATCTGCCGGGTCTTCGGGTCGAACTTCAGCGTCCCGCCGAGGCGCTGGGCAATGACGCCCAGCAGGAACACCTGCGTCAGCGGGCCGGAAACGTCGAACGACGAGCGCGTCTTCTCCTTGCCCTGGAGCCCCAGCAGGAAGTTCTTGGCGTGGCTGGTGTGCTTTTCGGTGGTCTTGGGCAGCTTGGAGGCCATCTCCCGCATCTTCGCCTCGGGGATGATCCGCAGCGTGGAGCTGTGCGTCCCGCCCTTGAAGACCAGCCCGTCGGTGCTGTAGATGATCTTCCCGCAGGCGTCCATGCGGCGTTTCTCGCCGAGCTCCTTCGGCCGGGGGGGCAGGTTCTTCGTGCCGTCGTACCACGTGATCGTGCAGGCGGGCATCTCCGGGCCGCGGGCGGGGAACTTGAAGGCGATCGTCGAGGCCTGGGGGAAGATCCACTCGTTGGGCCCGTCGCGCTTGACGGCGACGGTCTCGGTCGGCAGCCCGAGCTTCAGGAACCGGTGCGCGGTGTCCAGCGTGTGCGGGCCCCAGTCGCCGAACGCACCGTTGCCGAAGAGATACCAGCTCCGCCAGTTCCCCGGGTGCAGCTTGCTGCTGTACTCGTGGTACGGGCGGGGGCCCAGCCACAGGTCCCAGTCCAGCGTGTCGGGCTTGGTCTCGCCGGTCGGCCAGCCGGTGATCTTCCACCCGTGCCAGCGCCGGGGCTTGTTCATGAAGGCGTCGATGCGGTGGATGTTCTTGATGACGCCGGCCTTCACCCACGCCTCGAACTGGATGTAGTTGTAGCCGCTGTGGCCCTGGTTGCCCATCTGGCAGGAGACGTTGTACTTCTTCTCCGCCTTCATCAGCAGCTCGACCTCCTGGAAGGTGTGGGCCAGGGGCTTCTCGACGTAGACGCCCTTGCCCAGGGACATCGCCAACATGCAGATGGGGAAGTGCATGTGATCGGGCACGGCGACCTGCGCGCCGTCGATCTTGTCGGCGACCTTGTCGAACATCTTCCGGAAGTCCCTGAACTTCTCGGCCTTCGGGAAGCGTTTCTCGATGCCCGCCGTGGTCCCGCTGCCCATGGCCACGTCGCACAGCGCCACCACGTTGACCATGCCGGTCGTGTCGAACGTCTTGGCGAGGCTGCCGCCGCGCCCGCCGATGCCCACCAGCGCCAGGTTGACCTTGTCGCTGGGCGCCGTCTTTCCCGGCGCGGCCTTGACGTGTGCGTTCGGCAGGAACGTCAACGCCGAGAACGACGCCGCGCCCTTCAGGAAGTCCCTTCGCTTGATGTTCCCCGACGTGAGGCTCGATCTCTTTCGCATTACCGTGTTCCTTGTTCTCTCTGCTCCCGCGCCGGCTCGGGCGCCGCACGGACGCAACGGTCCGCTCGCCTCGGGCCCTGACGCACACTGCACCTTCTGGTGAAACGATCCAACACGATAAAGGTGGCGACCCATTGCGTCAACGGACTCGTCGTGTCAGCCCCTCGCCGTTCGGACCGACACGGCTACTCGCCCCCCCGCGTGAGCTGGTAGACCTTCACCTCGTCGCGGAAGAACTGGGGGACGTAGACGAGGCCGCGGCTGCGGTCGATGCCGAAATCGGCGGGGTGATCCACCGGCACGGTCAGCGCTCGGACGGCCTTCGTGGCGGGGTCCACGAGGTAGAGGCGGTGGCCCCACACGTCGGAGATCAGCAGCGTGCCGTCGTCCAGCGCCTCGATCCCGTCCAGGCCGGTGAAGTGCTCCCCCAGCCTCCATCGCCTCGGCGGCAAGAGGCCGAACTTGTCGATCGACCAGATGTCCGAGTCGCCCCGGTGCGCGGTCACGCCGATCAGCTCGCCGCGGCGGAACGTCAGCCCGTTGATGCGCGGCGGGGCCTTCAGCGCCAGGTACTTGCCCGTCGCCGGATCGACCCGGAAAACCCGCCCGCCGGGCGTGTCGGACACGTAGACAAACCGCCCGTCGGTCACCGCGTCGTTGAGCGACACGTCGGGCGAGAACGTCGCGACGACCTCGACGGGCCCGGCCGTCTCGATCCGGCAGCGCTTCAGCTCCGTCAGGTCGTTGAGATAGACGCACCCGCCGAGCACGCAGAGGCCCTTGGGCGAGTTGAGCAACTGCACGGGGTTGCTGTCGACCCAGCGTTCCACGCCCGCCCGGCCGCCGGGCTCGAGCGTCGAGAGGAAACCCTTCGCGTCCAGCTCGTTGACCGCCTCCCGCGAGGCCGCGTCCGTGCTCGAAACGAACACCACCCCCGTCTCGGGGTCCACGACGGCACATTCGGGGTTGCGGAAGCCCCGCATCGTGCCCAGCTCCGTCAGGTGCCACGCCCCCCCGGGGGCCGGGTTCATCGGGGTCGAGCAGCCGGACAGGGCCGCGAGAAGGCAAGAAACCAGCGAGGCGAGCAGCGGTGCGCGTTTCATGGCGTGGCACTCCGGGCAGAACGAGTCCAGGCGGAACACCGGGCGCCGGGCCTCCCGCCGGCGGCGCCCCAACGCATGGAGGTCGGTTTTCGCCTTTTTTCGCCCGGATGTCAACCGCCCGGGGCGCGGCTCAGGGCTCGACGTCGAGGGGCTTGGCCTGCTGCTCGTCCTTTTCCTTCCACCCGGCCGGGGGCGGGAAGGCCTTCTCGAAGTCGATCCCCTCCCGCTCGCATTGCGCCCGGAGGTGCTTGTGCAGCTTGTCGTACACGTCGCGGCGGATGGCCGGCCCGCGCGGGCCGAAGACCGTCCCCAGACGCTCGTAGAGCGCGGACCGCTCGGTCAGCGAGAGGTTGTGACCCAACGCACGAGGGTTGGCCAGCAGTTGCGCCGAGACGATCCGAACGTAGTCCTCCAGCGGGGGCAACTGCATCCGCTCCGGGCGGTCCCGCATGTACACCGCGTGGACCTTCGCGGCCAGTTGGGCGGTCTCGGCGTGGATGTCGTCCCGCCCGCGGGCCAGGGCCACCAGCGACGTGCTCAGCGCCGAGCCGATCAGGTTCTCCGCGAGGTCGCGGATGGGCTCGGCCTCCTGGGCCAGCTCGTACTGCACGAAGCGGTCCACGTCCCGGTACCGCCACTCCTTGCCCTTCGGCTCGTAGTTCTCATAGATGTAGTCGAGATACCGCTGGGCCTCCGCGTGGCGGTAGGAAACGTACAGCAGCTTCACCGCGGCCACGAGGTAGTTGATGTGCCCCGTGCGGAGCGTGTTGTTCTTGAAGCCCCGCATCCGCCCGCGGAGGATCTTCCGGATGGCCCGCTCGAACTCGGCGTGCGTGGGCTCGACGAACCGGATATCGGGCAACTGGTACATGGTCAGCCGGGGGAGCTGCATCTCGCTCTCGGAGCGCAGCGGCTCGAGGGCCAGGACGTCGGCGTCCGGGTCGCGCGGACGGGCGTCGACCAGCGTCAGCCGCCCGCGCCAGGTCAGCTCCTTCAGGCAGTTCAGCGCGTTGCGCTGCGTGTTGAGCGAGTCGATGTCGCCGAGGGCGCGGTTCTCGCACACGTGCAGGCCGTACGTCACCCAGTACAGGCCGTGCGATTGAGGCAGGCGCCAGTCCAGCGGCCCGTAGCGGGCCATCATCTTCGCCATCCAGTCGGGGTCGAGGCGGTGGACGTTCCAGAGCACCTGGGCCCGGACGAAGGCCAGGATCTTCGCCCGCGCCGCGGCGTGGTCGGGGTGGTTGACGGCCTTGTAGACGGCCCTCGCGCGGTCGGAACGGGCCTCGGGCGGGCGGACGCGGACGACGCGGACGGCCTCGTCCTCGCTGAACTGGTTGTACGCGCCGAGCAGCCCCTGGTCGACGCCCACCCCGGCCTCGGCGAGCACGGCGGCGTACGCGGCGACCTGCGGATCCTTCAGCAGCCGGGCCCGCATGTCCGCCTGGATGACGCTCCGGCCCTGGCGGTCCAGCGTCTTGTCCAGGGGCGCGTCGGCGATCGGCCCGAACGCCGCGGCGATCTCGGCGGAGTTCCCGTCCGGCGGCGCGCCGAGCAGGTCCTGCATGCGGACGGCGAGCTGCCGCTTGTAGACCCAGTGCGCGTCGTCCAGGTAGTTGCCGATCTTGAACAGGTAGATCCAGCCGAGGTCCTTGTACAGCCCGATCGACTTGCGGTTCAGCGGGATGGCCTGGTCGCGCAGCAGCCGCAGACCGTTATACACCCACCGCCATCGCTCCTCCGGCGTGTGCGTCGCGACGGAGATGTTCCACGCCATGTTCCACGCGTGAAACTGCCACACGCCCGGGTACCGCTTCTGCAGCCGGCAGATCATCTCCGCCAACTGCATCGCGTCGTAGAACCGCCCCTCCTCCTTGAGCTGGTCGGCGCGGATCCAGAGGTAGTTGACCAGGAACGCCCGCCCGGGAATGATCTCCGCCAGGTCGCTCTGCGTCGGGCGCAGCTCCTGCAGCGCCCCGGCGGCCAGCACGCCCACCAGGCCCGCCGTTCCCCACCAGAGCTGCACTTTCCGCGGTTGGGTCATGTCTCGTCCGTTTCTACGTTCGCGCCCGCCGGCCCGTTCGCCCGCCCTGCCTGCGCGACCAGGCCTCTGGAAGAAGGTATCAGGTATCAGGTATCAGGAAGAGGTCCGCCCTCGATGGACCGTCCTGATTCCCGTTCACCGGCTACCGGCTACCTGCTACCCGATTCCCGATTCCCTGTATCTGTTTTCACGATACTTGCACGCGGGCCAGTTCTTTGCGGGTGAAGATCCAGCACGCCAGGGCCAGGAGGATCGCCGCCCGCAGCACGACGGTCAGCAGGGCCGCCTCGCCGAGGTACCCGCCGGGCACGGCCACGCCCTCGACCAGGAACTCCGTTCCCAGCGTGGCGGACAGGTCCGGCAGGACCACCTTCACGCCGACGAGCATGTAGCGGGCGACGTGGTACGTCCACTTCAGGCCCGGCTCGCTGCCGTACTGCAGGCCCATCTCGACGGCCTCGGTCAGGAAGTGCAGGCCCGCGCCCACGCCCAGCATCACGAGGCAGAGCAGGCAGGCGACGGGGAACGACAGCCAACAGCCGGCAAACACGCCCAGCGCCGCCAGGAACGCCAGGCCCATCAGCACCAGCAGAAAGGCCTTGGCGAAGTTCGCCTCGAAGCTGCCCACCGCGTAGTACACCGATACGTCGTCGTCCAGCGCGGTGACGCTCGTCGGCGAGTAGTTGACGTACCGCAGCCGCAGCGTGCCGTTCGCGTCGATCGCCTCGCCGGGCACGACCAGCGTCGACCGCGTGTTCTGCGGCGCCTCGATCGGCGGGATCTGGTAGACGAACCCCGTCTGCGGGTTGCGCACCGCCCACGCCGCGCGAAGCGGCTCGACCAGGTCCCGCCGCGCCGGCGAGAGCTTGTACGACACCTGCACCGTCGGGCGAAGCACCACCCGCACGCCGGCGCCCGGCTTCAGCGTCCGCAGCCGCTCCGACCGCATGTCCTCCAGGTGGAAGACGGCGCGGAACCGTGTCTTCCAGATCGCCGCCACCCGCCCGGTCACCCCCGCCACCTCCACCGGGCCCATGATCACCAGCCGCCCGGTCAATTCCGCCGGAACGCTCACCGTCACCGCGCCCGCCTCGCGCGACACGGCCCGGACCGTGCCCTGCACCGTGATCGCCTCGCCCTGCGGGTGGACGTTGCGAAACGTCCAGGTCTGGGACTTTCCGGCCGGGACGGACTGCGCCCGCGTCGCCTCGTCCTTCCGCATGTCCGCCACCACCCGCTCGGCGGCCTGGATCAGGTTGAGCTCGTACTTGTCGGCGTAGGTCTGGACCAGCGTGTCCCACGTGCCGTTCTCGCGATGCAGCCGAACCCGCTTGGCGACCACGGCGGCCACGTCCCGCGGCTCGGGGAAAACCTGCTCCCGCGCGACGAAGACCTCCGTCTCGACGGCGCGGCGGTCTTCCGGCCGGAGGACCAGGTCGTCGCGCCCGCGAAGGTACCGGGCCAGGCCGTAGATCGCCCCCCCGGCCCCCGCCAGCAGCACCGCGCCCAGCAGCAGCACGCCCAGCCACCGCCCCAGGACGTACTGCCACCTCGCCACGGGCTTGGAGAACACGACGAAGGCGTACCGCCGCTCGACGTCGCCGGTGACCACGCCGATCGACAGCAGCACGACCACGAGCGAGAGCAGCACGCAGGTGGCGGACTTCGCGTAGTCCAGGAAGGTGCGGATTCGCCCGGCCAGCGTGCCGTCGCCCTCCATCGCCGAGGGCAGCGCCGCCAGGCAGGCCACGAGGAGGACCGCGAAGACGATCGCCACCTTCGTGCGAAGGCACTGCTTGAAGGTCTCGCGGGCGACCGTCCAGATCCCGCCCATGACTACCGGTCCCCTTCCCTGCGGTTGGGGCGACCGACCAGGTCATCGATCACGGCGCGGTCGGCCTGCTCGCCGGTCCGTGGGAGCGGCGGGGGCGACGTTTCGGTCGGCGGTTCGGCCGGCCCGGGCGCTTCGTCGCGGCGCGCCGGGGCCTCGACGAGGTCCTCGATGACCTCCCCGGCCGGCTCGGGCGGCGCCGGCGCCGCCGGCTCGGCGGCCTCCGGCGCCGGCTCGTCTTCCTTCGACGCGGCGACCAGCTCGTCGATCACCCCCCGCCCCGTCGCCTCCGCGCCGGCCGGGGTGCGGAGGAACTCGGCCACCGCGCCGCCCCCGACCGATCCGCCGGTCGCCACGCGGCGATCCTGGGCCTCCTTGACGATCCGCAGGAAGAGGTCCTCGAGCTTGTCGCGCGGCGAGCGGACCTCCAGCATGCCGCGGTTGGCCTCCCCGAGCACCGCCCGGACCCGCTGAAGCGTCCCCGCGTCCAGGCGGTCGGTGGTGATCTGGGTGTAGGACTCGCGGCGAAGCAGGTCGTCGACATCGCCGAGCGCCTGCTCCCGCCCGCCGTACAGGATGCACACGCGGTCGCAGACGTCCTCCACGTCGCCCAGCAGGTGGCTGGAGAGGATCACCGTCTTGCCCCGCGCCGCCAGCGTGCGGATCAGGTCCTTGAACTGCTTCGTGCCGATCGGGTCCATGCCGCTGGTCGGCTCGTCGACGATCAGCAGGTCCGGGTCGTTGATCAGCGCCTGGGCCAGGCCGATCTTCCGCTGCATGCCCTTGGAGTACGCCCCGATCCGCCGATGCGCCACGCCCGCCAGGCCCACCATCTCCAGCAGCATGTCCACGCGGCGGCTCCGCTCGTAGCGGTCCTGATGGTACAGCCGCCCGAAAAAGTCCAGCGTCTCCCGGGCGCTGAGAAACGGGTACAGGTGCGATTCCTCCGGCAGGAAGCCGATCCGCGACTTCGTCGCCACGTCCGTCGGCCGCCGGCCGAATACCGCGATCCGCCCCTTCGTCGGAAACAGCAGGCCCAGGATCATCTTCAGCGTCGTGCTCTTGCCCGACCCGTTCGGCCCCAGCAGGCCGAACACCTCCCGCGGGCGAATCTCCAGGTCCAGGTCGGCGACGGCGGTGACCTTCGGCCGGCCCCAGAAGTCCCGGAAGACCTTCGTCAGCCCGCTGGTGACGACCACGGGTTCCTTCGTTTCGGCTTCGGCCATGGATGCCTTTCTTCTCTCACCGGCGGCGGATTCACCGCAGAGACGCTGGGGCACGGAAGGCAGGGCCGGGGCAGAGCCCGTCGGCGCCTGCGACGGTCGTGCCGTCTCGGAGCGTTCCTTTCGCCTCTTCGGGGCTCTTGCCGTGTTGGTACCGGTTGCCGGCGGCTCACGCCGCCGGCTATTGCCTTTCGCGCCTTCGGGGCTTGGCAAAGACCGATTTGCGCCTCTTCCTGATTCCCGGTTCCCGATTCCCGATTCCTGATTCCCGATTCCTAATTCCCGGTTCCTGTTCCGGTTCCTGATTCCCGGCTGCTCAACGGGCTACGGGCCATGTCCTGGGTCGCGGGCAGAGCCCGCGCTGCGCCTCTGCGGTCAGTCTTTCTTCTTCGCCTGCTTGTTCGTCGAGGACTCGCCCTTCCTCGCCTTCAGCAACTCCTCGTCGATCTTCTGGACCGTTTCGCTGTCCCGCCCGATGTAGAGAACCGTCTTCTCCCGGCCGGGCGTGATGTAGTGCTTCTCGGCCGTGGGATAGGCCAGGATCTCCTCGCGGGTCTCCACCCACCACCGCTCGAGGGCGAACTCGGGGTTCCTGCGATAGGCGGACAGCAGCTCCCGGAAGCTGTTGACGCGGCGTTTGACGGCCTCGAGCGTGCTGGTGCGGTAGCTCATCGCGTCGGTCAGCGCCCGCCGGGCCGTGCCCTCCGTCGCGTCGCTGACCAGGACGTTGTCGATCCCTTCCAGCAGGGCTGCGGCGGCCTTCGTGTCGCCGCGGCGGACGGCGTCGTTGTACCGGCCGATCAGGTCGATCTCCCCGCTGGCCTCTTCCCCGCCGCCGGCCGCGGCACCCAGGTAGCGCGGGTCGCCGACGAACCGTCGGACGGCCTCGGGGCCCGCGGCCTTGTTCAGCAGCGTGGTGGCTTCGCGCCGGGCGGTGTTTTTGGCCTTCTCGGCCTCGTTGACGGCGCTCTGGACGGCGTCGTAGTCCGGCAGCGTTCGCAGGGGCCAGGTCGAGTGGACCACCTTCACCGCGCGGATCTCGACGCCGCTGCGCAGGGTGTCCAGGCGGGCCTGGGCCAGGGACGCCACGGCCGACTCGAACGCCGCCCGCTCGGTTCGCTGGAGGCTGTCGGCCGTGCGCGTCGCCGCCGCGCGAATGCCCGCGTCCGTCAGCGCCGATCGGATCGTCTCGTTCGGGTCCTGGAGGTTCAGCCGGTACAGCAGCGCCGGGTGCGTGCTGCACGTAAAGGTCATCTTCTGCGCGGCCGCCTGGAGCAGGGCGTTGGGGTCCGCGTCGCGGAGTTGCCGCGACAGGCCCGCGGCCGGGCCCCGCTCGGCACGCCAGCGCCGCCGGGCCTGCGCGACGGTCTCGTCGGGCGTCGGCGAGCGGCGGAGGAACGCGCCGACCGGATCGTCCGCCGCCAGCGGGTCGCCGTACGGCAGCTCGTAGCCCGTCCGCGTGACGACGTACGTGCACTCCAGCCGCAGGTGCAGCAGGTTGCGGTCGCCGGTCAGGACCGCGCCGTCCCATCCCGGCCTCAGCCCGCCCTCGGGCGCGTCGCGCTTGCGGAGGTCCGGCTGGAGCTGGTCCTTGCGGGTCTCGTTCATCCAGAACTCGTCGACCTGGATCGTCCGCTCGCCGACGTTGATCTTCTCGATCTCCCCGATGGGCGCGGGCCAGTTGTAGGCCAGGCCCTCCGTCGTCACGCCGACGACCTCGCCGAAGACGGTCTCGATGGCCGCCTCGCCCGGGCGGACGGATCGGAAGCCCATCGCCAGGAACGCCAGCGCGCCGAGGACCATCACCACGGACAGCAGGCGGAAGCTGGTCCGCAGGGCGGAGGCAAGATGTTCGGCGGCCGGGTCGCTTCTCGGCGCGGGCCCGCCGGGGGCCTCGGGCCCGGGGACCGGTGCGTCCGTCGGCGGAGGCGTTGCGTCGTCTGCCATGGCCTATCTCCTCGGCGCCTCGGGGGTCTGGGGGACCTTCGCGGGGGCCGTGGCGGTCGGGGCGAGCCGCGGCAGGTCCGCCGGCTTGGGCGCGCCCGTGCCGAAATACCCCACCGCCGGAATCACCGAGCCGTCCAGCAGGAAGATGCTCCGCCCGGCCAGCTCCTTCTTCAGCGACTCCAGCGACCGCAGGAACGCCGCCAACTGCGGGTCCTTCTCGAACTCCTCGTAGTACCGCGCCGCGGCCCGGTCGCCCTGGGCGCGGATCTCCCCGGCCTTGCGGTCGGCGAAGGCGAGGATCTGCTGCTGCGCCGACCTCGCCCGCTCGCGGATCGCCATCGCCTCCGCCTGCCCCGCCGCCTCGTACCGGCCCACCTCCCGCTTGCGCTCCTCCTTCATCGCCTCGATGACCTTCTCCGAAACGCTCTCGGGCAGCCCCAGCGTCTTGAACCCGACGGCCTGGACCTCCACGCCGTAGTCCTCCCGCGCCTCGACCCGGATCGCGTCGAGCATCGCCTGCTCGATCTCCGTGATCCGCATGTTCGACGGGTCCGTGTTGACCAGCTCGGCCATGATCCGGTTGCCGATCACGTTGCTCTTCGCCGCCCGCAGCTTGATGCGGATCCGCTCCTGCCCGGCCTGGATCTCCCGCGCGGAGGCCTGGAACTGCACCGGGTCCACGATCCGCCACGCGCAGAACGTCGTCAGCGTGATGTTCTGCTTGTCGTTCGTGGCCAGCTCGTTCATCGTGTCCTCGAAGACCTGCGTCCGGGCGTCGTAGCGGACGACCTGCTGGACGAACGGGATCCGCGCGTGCAGACCCGCGTCCGTCGCGCCGTTCAGCACCCGCGTGGTCTTGCCGAACGTCTGCACCAGCACGTGCTCGGTGAACTCCACGCGGAAGAACACCATCCACGCCACCAGGCCCAGCAGGACCACGATCACCAGCAGAACGGTCGCGACGGAACCGGTCCTGTGACTGTTTCTCATCATGTGAGGCATTCCTTCCTGGCTTCCAGTCGCCGACGTCGCCCGCCGGCCCTACTCGTCCCTCTCAGCCGCGCCGAACGCCCCGCCGAAAACGCTCTTGCGGCGCTGCCAGTCCATGCGGAGCTCGACCTGGTCCCGCGGCACGCCCAGGATGTACTTCGTCATCCCGGGCAGGATCTCGTCCCAGACGTCCAGCCAGCGGTCCAGCATGTACATGTCCGGGCTGGCGTGATACGCCAGCAGCTCCCGCTGGAACGCCTCGGCCCGGGTCCGCTCGGACATCTCCCGCTCTTGGCGGTAGGCCTGCGCCTGGGCGACCTGCTGGGCCGGCTTGCCCGTCGCGCGGTCAAACAGCGCGTCGGCCTGTTCCCGGGCGCCCGCGGACTTCGCCGCAAAGTCAAACCCCGCCGGGTCCGCCCCCGCGGCGAGCAGGTCCAGCACGTGCCGGACGTACAGCGCCGCGAGCCGCTGCTTGGGCGTGGCGGGGGCGCGGCAGACCTCGTCCAGCAGCTCCCACCGGGAGAGGTCCTCCAGCAGCTCACCGAGGCTGCCCCCGAGCTGCTTCGCCGGAACTCGCAGGGCCTCGGAGGGCTTGGGTCCGGCCGGGGCGCCGCCCGCCGCGCGGGCGCCCTCGGCGCCCAGCTTGCCCATCAGGGCCTCCCGCTTGATCGCCGCCCGCAGCATCTTGATGTTCGCGCCCGCGTCGCGGACGTGGCCCTCGACGTGCCGCTTGAACTCCGCGGCATTGTCCCGCAGGCCCGAGAGGTTCTCCAACTGCTCCAGCCGGCGAATCGCCAGCGCCAGCACCAGCGCCGAGTCCGGGTCGCCCGCCACCGCCGCCAGCATGCGGTTGGCCTCGCCCTCGGCGGCGTATCGCGTGCCGTCCATCCCGCGCTCGGCGGCCAGGACGGCCTCGTAGTCCCCGGCCACCTCCGACGGCGGGTGGACGGCCACCACCTCCACCGCGACGATCTCCACGCCGAGGTCGAGCCCCCCCGCCCCGACCGCCTTCCCGATCCGCTCGGCCAACGCCGCCGACGCCTTGCCCCGCCCGCTGGTCATGATCGCCTCGGGACGGTTGGGGTCCCCGCCGACCTCCTCGTGCAGCGTGGCGCTGGCGCAGTAGCGGATCATCTCCCGGTACGCCGCGCCCTCCAGCAGCGACTCGGCGTCGGCGAACCGGTAGCCGAAGCGGTACGCGTCCGCGATCCGGTACCGCACCGACAGCACCAGCTTGATGATGTTCACCGGCGGCGGGCGACGGTCGTCCCTGCCCGCCGCCTGCGTCGTCGTCCGCGAGGCCGCCCGCTCCGGCGGAATCGCCACCAGGAAGTTCCGCTCCATGTACTGCCCGTGCGTCTGCGTCCAGAGGCGGATCTCCCGCCCGTTCTTCGCCCGGATCGGCTCGCGCTGCTCCCCGACGCCCACCCGCAGCTCCTTGACCTTGCCCACGTCGAAGTGCTCGGCCGTGTCGACCGGCCAGGGCCACTTCAGGTGGATCCCCGGGCCCAGCAGCCGGCCCTCGTCCCGCCGGCCCCAGTGCAGCACCACGGACTGCTGGCCCTGGTAGACGACCACGATCGACGTCAGCAGGAACAGCACCGCGATACCCAGCACGACCAGCGGCATCAGCGCCTTGCCCAGCAGTTGGAAGAACCACGTGCCGGAGACCTCGAAGCCGAACTGGTAGTTCAGCGTCTCGGCGATCGAATGGCCCAGCCGGCCCGGCTCCGAAAACAGATTGAACAGCCGGCTGTCGAACGCCAGCCGCCGCTCCTGCCCCGGCAGGCGCGGGCGGTAGAAGTCCAGCACCAGGTTGATCAGCAGTTCCGCGGCCAGCACGAGCTGGACGATCGGCACGGCGAACGCCACGCCCACGTCCACCACGCGGTAGCCCCAGAAGGCGAACAGGTACCCCCCGAGCACCGCGGCGACCGCCACCGCGTTGACCGCCAGGTAGCTGGCCGCCGACCGCAGCGGCCGCCATTGCGGCTCGCTCGCCATGCCCGTGCAGTACCGGCTGAACAGAAACGCCACCAGCGCCACCAGCGCCGAGAACGCCACGCCGTGCTCGAGGTTGCCCATCGGCGGCAGCGTCTCCTGGCCGACCAGGAACCGCAGCGCCCCCAGCACCAGCACCGCGAACGCCACCTGCCACCCCGCCAGCACCAGCGTGAAGCCCCCCACCACCCACTTCGCAACGAAACGCACCCGCTTGTGCGCCGGGCGAAGCGACAGGTCCCGGTCGTCCTCGAACAGCCCCCCCGCCGTCTCGCCCCGGGCGGACAGCTCGGCCAGCTCCGCCTCCTCCTGCGCCGCCAACTGCCGGCAGTAGAACACCACCGCCACCATCAGCCACACCAGCACCCCCCCGCCCAGGAACCACGCACTCGCCATCGCCCCCTTGGCGTTCGTCGACCCCTCCGTGCCCAGCACGATCATCGTCACCGTAAAGACGGCCTGCAGCGCCGCCCCCGCCAACGCGATATTCCGGCCGCGCCTCTGATCCTTCATGCCCTGCTCCTCACGGGGTCAAACCTACACTTTTTACTTTTTGCCCCCCTCCGCCGGCCCAAAGGCGCCGCCGGACGCCCAAAAAGTGAAAAGCGCGGGTGTGACCCCCGACCGGACCGCGTACAATCCCACCGCCGGTCGGAACCCGGCCGGCCGTCGGACGTAGGACATCTATACGAATCATGCTCAAGCTTTGGTCCATCTGCCGCAACGCCTTCCTGCAGACGATCCGCCAGCCGGTGTACATCGTGATGATCCTGCTGACGTTCGGGGTGCTCGTCTTCACCCTGCCGTTCAGCGGCTACACGATGTCCGTCGACTACGAGAAGAGCGACCAGGAGTTTTTGGAGAACCTCGGCCTGGCGACGCTGCGGATCTCCAGCATGCTGATCGCCGCGTTCAGCGCCGCCGGCGTGCTCCGCCGCGAGATCGAGGAAAAGACCGCCCTGATCGTCATCTCCAAGCCGGTCTCCCGCGCGGTGTTCGTGCTGGGCAGGTTCTTCGGCGTCGCGGGGGCCGTGGCCCTGGCCTACTACCTCTGCTCGCTGGCGTACCTGATGACCGTCCGCCACCACGTCGTGCCCGCGCGGAGCAACCCCATCGACTGGCCGGTCATCGTGATCGGCTTCTCCGCCCTGACGTTGGCCATCCTGACGAGCCTGCTGGGCAACCGCTGGTTCGGCTGGCCGTTCACGTCCAGCGGCGTGTGGGCGGGCACGCTGCTGCTGACGGCGGCGATGGTGGCGATCGGCTTCGTCGGCAAGGGCTGGCGCATCGTGCCCTTCGGCCAGGGGCTCTCCCGCCAACTGCTGCTCGAGCTGATGATGATGCTGATGGCCGTCGTGATGTTCGTGGCCCTGGCGGTCGCGGCGAGCGCCCGGCTGGGGCAGGCGATGACCATGCTGGTCTGCGTGGTGATCTTCGTGCTCGGCTCGGTCCACCCGATGATCTTCGCCCGGTGGGGCGAGACGTACCCGGCGGTCCGCGTGCTGGGCTGGCTGGCGCCGAACTTCAGCCACTTCTACCCCCAGGACGACCTCCGCGTCGGCTGGTACCTCCCGCTGGACGTCGTCGGCTTCGCCGCGGTGTACTTCGTGCTGTACACGGCCGGCCTGCTGGGCCTGGCCGTCGCGCTGTTCGAGACCCGGGAGCTGTCCGAGCAGGGGGCCTAGCCGGATCGCGGGCCGGGCAGCGCGGCGACGAACGGGGCGGCTGCAACGGGCGTCGCACTTCCAAGTGGCTCGTTCCATCATGGCGGTCTGGGCGTTGGGCACGGGTGCGGTCATCCTGTGGCCACCGGCTCGAGCCGGGCCTGGTGTCGGGGGCCTTCGGACTCGGGCTCGTGGAGCTCCTCGCCGAAGCGCACCAGGCGGGCGCTGTTGAAGATCACGAACGTCGCCGCCGTGACGTGCAGCACCGCGCCCAGCAGCGGGGAGATCACGTCCAGGGCGGCCAGCACCTCGAAGGCCACGATGAACCCCACCCCGAACAGCAGGTTCTGATGGACCACGCCGGTGGCCTTGCGGCTGAGGCGGACGAGGAACGGCAGCCGCCGCAGGTCGTTGTTCATCAGGGCGATCGTCGCGGAGTTGATGGCCACGTCGCTCCCGGCGGCGCCCATGGCGATGGACAGGTCCCCCGCCGCCAGGGCCGGGGCGTCGTTGACGCCGTCGCCCACCACCGCGACGCGCCGCCCCTGCTCCTTCAGCGCGGCGACCAGCTCGAGCTTGTCGGCGGGCAGGACCTCGGCCTGCACCTCGCTGCAGCCCATCTCGCGCGCGACGCGCCGCGCGACGGACCACCGGTCCCCCGTCACCATCACCAACTGCTTGATGCCCAGCTCGCCCAGCTCCTTCATGGCCTGCCGGGCCTCGTCGCGCGTGCGGTCCTCCAGCCCCACCCAGCCCAGCAGTCGCCCGTCCCGCGCCACGTACAGCGTGCTGAGGCCTTCCGGCTCGGAGAACTCCTCCCCCGCCATCGCCGAGAAGTCCACGCCCAGCTCGCCCAGCCACGTCCGCCGACCCACGAGGACCGTCTCCCCGTCCACGTGCGCCCGCACGCCCCGACCGGAAACCTCCTCGAAGTCCCGCGGGTCCCCGATCGCCACGCGGGCCCGCTCCGCCACGGCGACCACCGCGCGGGCCACGGGGTGGCGGGAGAGGTGCTCGGCCGACGCCGCGGCCGCCAGCAACTCCGCCCCGTCCACGCCCGGCGCGGGCATCAGCCGCGTGACCGAGAGCTGCCCCGTCGTCAGCGTGCCCGTCTTGTCGAAAACGAACGCGCTCAGGTCCCGCGCCGTCTCGATGTTCGAGACGTCCTTGATGTAGATGCCCAGCCGGGCCGCGCACGACAGGGCCGCCACCATCGCCGTCGGCACGGCGAGGATCAGCGCGCACGGGCAGGCCACGATCAGCATGGTCACCGCCCGGCTCATGTCCCGCGTGAACAGCAGCACCGAGGCCGTCACCATCAGGATCACCGGCGTGTACCACGCGGCGTACCGCTCGATCAGCCGCATGATCGGGATGCGGGTGTGCTCGGCCTGGAGGATGAGCTTGCGGACCTTGCCCAGCGTCGTGTCCTCCCCGGCGCGGGTGACCTTCACGTCGATCGCCCCGGCAAGGTTGCTCGTGCCGCTGTAGACCTCGTCCCCGACGGACTTGTCCGCCGGGATCGATTCGCCCGTGACCGTCGCCTCGTTGATCGACGACTGCCCCGAGACGATCTCCCCGTCGGCCGGTATGTTGTCCCCGGGCCGGACGCGAACCACGTCGCCCGGCTGCAGCTCGCGCGGGTCGACCTCCTGCTCCGTGCCCTCCTCCGTCAGCCGGCAGGCGTTGGTCGGAGAGAGGCGGACCAGCGACTCGATGCTCGCCCGCGCCCCCAGGGCCGTCCGCGTCTCGATCAGGTTCGACAGCAGCAGGAAAAACGCCACCGCACCCGCCGTCTTGAAGTCCTCCGCCGCCAACGCCGCCACCACCGCGATCGCGACAATCTCGTCCATGTGCATGTGCCCGTGGGCGAGGTGCTTGACCGCGTGGCTGACGATCGGCCCGGCCAGCATCAACGCCCCGATCAGCGCCAGCAGGTCGCTGTAGAACGGGTCGGCGAACAGCAAGGCCGCGATGTAGCTGTTGATCACCAGGACCCCGCCGACCAGGATGCCCACGATGAACAGGCTGGCCCGGCCGGTCTGGGCCTCGATGGACTCGTTCAGAATGTCGTGCGCCATGGAGCACTCCGCAACGCCGCCGCGCAGGCCGGAACCGTTGCCCTATCTCTCGCCGTGTCGAAGCACGCAGCCAACGCCCCGCGCGGAGCGCGAACCGATACCGTTTCAGAGTTCTACGCCCAGTGCAAGAACGCAGTTCTACCCCGCCGCGGTTTTTGCCCCCCGCCCGCCAAGGCGAGCAGAAGAAAAGCCGCGCCTCCTACGTCTTTCGGATCACCACGATCGTCATGTCGTCCTGTTGTGGTTCGCCGCCCACGAAACGCTCCAAGTCCTCTCGAAGTCGGGCGACAATGGCATCGGCCGGTAGGGAACGATTGGCAAAAAGCGCCTGCCGGACTCGCTCGATCCCAAAGCGATCGCCCGATGGTCCCGGTGCTTCATAGATGCCGTCGCTAAGCACGACGACCACATCGCCCTCACCAAATCGGAACTGTCGGTCCCGAGGACGATGAGCGTCCAAGAGGGCCTTGCCCAAAGGCGGGCAGGTCGCAGGCTCCTCGATCAGGCGAGGCTGGGTGCCCTCCTGGGTATTGATCCCCGTCATGAAGAAGATGGGGCCCTGCCCGGCCGAGGCGTACGTAAGCTCCGATCGCGTCGGATCGAACAATCCGATGAAACATGTCACAAAGCTGTCTTCCTGGACGAGATCGGGGCTGAGCAACTTGTCGATCTGTAGGAGTGTCCTCGATGGCCCGTGGGCGGCGTTCAGCGAGGCCCGCCAAAGAGCCCGAGTTTGCGACACCAACAGGGCCGCCCCCATGCCATGACCGGCGGCGTCCGCAAGGCCCACTAACAACCTGCCTCCCGGCACGGGGGCCAGATCATACGTGTCACCTCCGGTCTCTTGGGCGGAGCAACTCCATCCGGCAACGTCGAAGCCGTCCACTTGGGGAGGGCAGGTTGGTAGCAGAGCGGACTGGATCTGGGCAGCGATCTCCAACTCGCGAGCGAGTCTATGCTCCCTTTTCACCCCGGCGAGCTTGTCCTTCACTAGCGCCGTGGTGGTCAGCACGCCCACTGCAATGGCGGCGAACGGGAAGGTCCCGATTGAGCAGACATCCAGCGCCGCCTGACCCAAATCCACAAGGACTGCCACGGCACTGACAGCCATAGCGGCTAGAATTAGGCCGACATGAGACATGAAACCAGATGCAGCATCTCCAACCTTGCGCACCTCCCGAATCAGCGATGATAGGACGACAGCTTGGACCAAGGCCCATACGATGGTGTATGCCCTTACCAGCGGCCCGTATTGGGGCAACCAAGGTACTGCATGGGTCCAACTGCTTGTCCCGTACCTAGGCTCTGCGAGGGCAGACAGAAAAACCGGGGAAAAAACCAGCGGCATGCTAGCAGCGGCGAGCGCGTAGAGAATCCAGGGCCGCCGACTCAACCAGGTATCGACCCGGCAGTAGCGGAACACGAAGTGCAGCTGAGTCGCCATTGTCCAGAGCCCCATGGCAAAAGCGATCCGGAAGAGCTGCAGCGTGGTGACCGCCGCGCCCGAAATGGCCCTGGCATCACCCCCTGCGGGAACGACGTTATCCTGCAGAAACTGGCAGATGCAGCCCACGGCCCCGCAGAGCATGAGGTTCGCGAACAGGAGGTCGAGAAGCCGCCGGTCCACCAAGGCGTAGAGGATGTAGAACACCACGGCCACGGGCGCGGTCACCATTACCCCCAGGAGCCCGAAAACCGAGAACGTGTTGAACGGTAAGATCATGCCCCGTCCTTTGCGCGGCATACGCTCCGGCCAGCGAGCTCCCTCCCCGCCGGCGCTCGGAGAAACGCCCGGTCAGAACGCAAGCGATACAGATACGGTCACCGTGCGGGAGGCGCCGAACTCCCGCGCCAACTCCGGGAACATCCGGTCTTGGTACGCGATGTCGATGGTAAGCCAGTCATTCGGGTAGATGCCGACGCCCGTCGTCCAGGCGATCTCTCCCCGGGCGTCAAAGGTCGCGCCGGCCCGAACGAATAACCCCTCGACCACGCGGTGGTCCACGCCGGCGGAGAAGCGGTGGACGAAAAGCCGACCCGTGCCGTCACAGAAGGCCCCGAACTGGTAGTCGAACAGAACGGCCGAGTCCTCAAGGTACTCGTACGTCAGGCCGGGGCGAAGCACGAACTGGTGCGAGGTATCGCGTTCCCTCATGTCGCCAATCCCCAGGCCGAAAACGTCGTAGCTCGTCGAGCGCGACCGTGCCACCGCGTAATCAAAGACCAGCCCGGTCAGCAGTTTCTCCCGAACCTCCAGCAGCCCACCCAGACGCAGACCGTACGTCTCCGTGACCGACGAGGCCAGGTCGCGCCGCATCAGGTCGAACTGCGCCTCGGCCCGGGAGAAGATCGCCGCGGCGCCCAGGGCGCCCTTGCCGAACCGCTTGCCGTACTGGAACTGGTAGTGCTCCAACTCGTACAGGAATCCCAGGCCGTCCCGGGTCGTCTCGCGGTTGCTCCGGGCAAGGGCGAACGCCGGCTGGAACGCCCCCGCATCGGGTGTCTCCAGCGTGCCCGCCCCGCTGCTGACGTGGATCTTCGTGCCCTCCGAGAAGCACAGCCCACTGTACTGGGCCGACAGCGACTTCCTGGTCCGGTTCGGGTCGGCCAGCCAGCCCGTCGAGGCGGGGTTGACCGACGATAGCCACTTGCTTCCCGCTGAGGACCCGCCGACGCCGGCCACGTCTGCATACGTGGAAAACCGGGTCAGCGCAGCCGGCAGGCGAAGACTGAAACTCGTGTCGTCGTCCTTGTAGTTCTGTGCGAGGCAGAGGCCGGGGGCGGCCATCGCGGCCAAGACCATGCAGTACCGAGCGAGTATCGGGCGATTCACCATCGGGACTCCCTTTCGGCCGGCAGGGCCGCTTCTCCCACAGGCGATCCGATTCTGACGTTGGCACATATACACACACATCGCCGGTCTGTCAATGTATCTTCTGATCCATGGCGGTCGACAAAGCGCCTTGGCGGCGTTGCGTTGCGGGGTGCGGGCCGGTAGCTTCCAGCCCCTGGCGGTGTCCGGAAACTCGCGAGCGGAGGCGGGAGAGGCCATGGAGCATCCACCGGTCAAGGTCGGTATTGTCGGGTGCGGCAACATCAGCGGGGTCTACTTCAAGAACGCCAGGCGCATGAAAACGCTCCAACCGGTGGCCTGCGCGGACCGGGTGGCCGAGCGGGCCGAGGCCCCGGCCGTGGAATACGGGCTGCGGGCCTGCACGGTCGAGGCGCTGCTGGCCGACCCGGAGATCGAGCTGGTGATCAACCTGACGGTCCCCAAGGCGCACGCGGCGGTGGACCGGGCGGCGATCGAGGCGGGCAAGAGCGTCTACCAGGAGAAGCCGCTGGCGGTCTGCCTGGCGGACGCGCGGGCGGTGCTCGGCGCGGCCGCGGCGAAGGGCGTTCGCGTGGGCGGCGCTCCGGACACGTTTCTCGGCGCGGGCCTCCAGACGTGCCGCGGGCTGATCGACGCCGGCGCGATCGGCCGGCCCGTCCGTGGCGGCAGGGCCAAGATGCCCCTGCGTCGCACGGGCGAGACGCCCGTGCCACAATCCGGGCTCGCGAGCCCGGATTCGATGGTACAATTGATCGTTGACCGCCTTCGAAGCCGTGCCCTAGCATGGAGTGGTTGGCGAGCGGAGCAAAATGAAGCAAGAGTGTGACAAGTGCGGAAAGCCGGCCACCGTCCACCTCACCGAGATCGTGGACGGGCAGAAAACCGAGAAGCACCTCTGCGAGGACTGCGCCGCGGAGGAGGGCATCACGGTCAAGGCCTCCCTGCCGATCAGCCAGTTGTTGGAGGACTTCATCCTCCAGAGCGCCGGCCGGGACGAGTCCCAGGAACTGGCCTGCGAGGTCTGCGGGCTGACGTACGCGGAGTTCCGCGAGCGCGGCGTGCTGGGCTGCCCGAACGACTACGACGCGTTCGCCCCGGCCCTGGGGCCGATGATCGAGCGCGCCCAGGGCGGCGCGAGCCAGCACATCGGCAAGGTGCCACGCGGGGCGGCCTCCACGCAGAAGAAGCACAACGCGATCCTGCGCCTGCGGTCCGAGCTGCACAGCGCCGTCGCGGCAGAGGACTACGAGCGGGCCGCCGCCCTGCGAGACCGGATCAAGGAGATGGAGCAGTCATGAAGCTCGCCGACCTGACGCGCACCGCCGGAGAGTGGCTCCGCGGCGCCGGGCCGATGCACGACGTCGTGATCTCCTCCCGAATCCGCCTGGCCCGGAACCTCGCGGGCATGCCCTTCCTGACCCAGTGCGCCCCCGACCAACTGCGGGACCTGGAGCAGCGCCTCCGCGAGCGGGTCTTGGCGGCCGGCATCGCGCCCGAGGTGCTCTACGTCGATATCGACGCCGCCTCCGAGCTGGACCGCCAACTGCTCGTCGAGCGGCATCTGATCTCCCGCCAGCATGCCGGGGCGTCGCATCCGCGGGGCGTGGCCGTCACCGGCGACGAGACGACCGCCATCATGGTCAACGAGGAGGACCACCTGCGCATCCAGGTCCTCCGCAGCGGGCTGGACCTCGCGGAAGCCGTCGAGGAGATCAACCGGATCGACGACCGCCTGGAGGACTGCCTCGACTACGCCTTCCACAGCCGGTACGGGTATATCACCGCCTGCCCCACCAACGTGGGCACGGGCCTGCGGGTCAGCGTCATGCTCCACCTGCCGGCGCTGAAGATGACCGGCGAGATCGAGAAGGCGTTCCGGGCGGCCAGCGACATGCGGCTGGCGATCCGCGGGCTCTACGGCGAGGGCACGGAGGCCAGCGGCGACTTCTTCCAGGTCTCCAACCAGACGACGCTCGGCAAGACGGAGGAGCAGATCGTCTCGGAGTTTCTCCACGAGTTGGTCCCCCACTTCATCGAGTACGAGCGTCAGGCCCGCGCGAGCCTGCTGGCGCGGCGGAGCGTCGCCATCGACGACAAGGCCCAGCGGTCGGTGGCCCTGCTGCGTGCGGCGAGGCTGATCGGCTCGGAGGAGGCGATGTACCTCCTGTCGCTGCTGCGCCTGGGCGTGAACCTCCACCGGGTCGACGACGTCGACACCAAGACGGTCAACGAGCTGTTCCTGCTGGCCCAGCCCGCGCACCTTCAGCGACTCCTGAACCGGGAACTTTCCCCCCAGCAGCGCGACGAAGCGAGGGCGGCCCTCCTTCGCCAGCGCCTCGGGGCCGACTGAACGCCCGGCGCGTGCCGCCGCGCCGCAGGGCCGCGCCGGCCCGTACGCCGGAACCGCAAATCCGCAGGGGCAGGGAACGACGCGCTGTTTCGGCAGGAGGGCAGAAAGGCGGCATGGGATGGCCGGAGGTCGGCGCGGCCCGGCGGCTCGCCGCGCACGGTCAAGCAGGACGGCCCGGCGTGCTGGAGCCCGCAGCCCCTTCCTGCCGATGAACCGGTAGGCCCGTCGACCCGCTCGGCCGGCCTCGTCGCGTCGATCGCAGAAGGCATCGGTAGTACCATGGCGATACAACTCGGGACCGTGGCGCCTATCGGCTTTAAGGACTTCCCGCCGGCCGAATGGCTGGCCTGCTATCGGCAGCTCGGCTGCACCGTGGTGCAGGCCTACCGCAACCAGCAGGCGGGCGTGACCGTCGAGCAGATGAAGGAGGCCGTCGCGGCCGGGCAGATGCCCTGCGACAGCCTCCACGGCGTCTTCGGGGAGCAGTTCGATCCCTCCGCCTGCGAAGAGCCCCACCGTCAGTTCGCCGTCGACGCCTACCGGCGCGAGGGGGACCTTGCGCTCGAGCTGGGCGGGTCGCTCGTGGTCGTCCACTGCTCGACGATCCGCCGCGAGGGCATCGGCGACGAGGAGAAACGCCTCCGCTGGGCGCAATTCCGCCGGTCCGTGGAGGAGCTCGGCGAGCACGGGCGGCATCTCGGCGTGACCTACGCCTTCGAGAACCTGCCGAACTACCACTGTATCGGCAACGACGTCGCCGAGCTGGCGGCCGTGCTGGACGAGCTCGCCGTGCCGAACACCGGCATGTGCCTCGACACCGGCCACGCCCACATGACCGGCGATCTCCCGGCGTCCGCGCGTGCCGCCGGGGCGCAGGTCCTCTACGTGCACCTGTCCGACAATTCCGGCTCGGGGGACGACCACGAGATGCCCACCTACGGCACGCAGGACTGCCTGGCCCTCGCCGACGCCCTCCGCGACGTGCGGTACGGCGGCACGATGATGCTGGAGGTCTTCCACACCGCCGACCGCCTCCGCGAGATGATCGACGAAGGCCTCGCCGACCGCCTCGCCGAGATCCTCGACAGGGCGAACGGGCGGACCCACTGATCCCCGGGCCGGCGGACGGACGCGCCGGCGGCGGGAGGCCCCTTTCGCGATCCGGCCAACTCGCGCATAATAGGGGACGTACGAGTTTCGGGGACGTAACACGATGAGAGGACAGAGAATGCGACGTGCCGTACCCCTCGCCTTCACGGGCCTGGCGCTGCTGACCCTCGCCGCCGCCGCGCCCGCCCAGAACCGCAAGGCCCGCAAGCCCCAGCCGAAACGCAAGCCCGCCGGTAAGCAGACGAAGAAGGCCCCCGCCGCGCCGGCCGGCAAGGCCTTCAGCGACCACGCCGTCGCCGAGGCCATCCGTCGCGGGCGAGAGTTCCTCTGGCGCCAGCGACGGCGCGACGGCAGTTGGGAGACCTTCAAGCAGGGCAAGGAGAAGAACTTCGTCGCCGGGCCGTCCTCCCTCGCGACCTACGCCCTGCTCGCCAGCGGGGTCAGCCCGGCCGACCGGCGCATGCAGACCACGCTCGACTGGCTCGCCAAGCAGAAGAGCGACCTGACCTACACGCTCGGCCTGCGGTGCAACGTGTGGCACCTGGCCAACAAGGAGACGCAGCGCAAGTACCTTTCCCCGTTCCGCGTCGACCTCGTCAAGCTGCTGCGGTTCTCCAAGAACGGCGCGTACCACTACTTCAGCCGGCCCGAGAGCAACCCGGGATGGGACAACTCCAACTCGCAGTACGGCGTGCTCGGGGCGTGGGCGGGCGCCCAGAGCAACCTGGAGATCCCCGCGGGATACTGGCGGCTGGTACTGAACCACTGGCTCAAGTGCCAGCAGAAGGACGGCGGCTGGACCTACAAGGACAAGGGCGCCTCGACCGCCACCATGACCGCCGGGGGGATCGCCACGCTGTTCGTCTGCTTCGACAACCTCCTGGCCTCGCGTTTCGTCAGTTGCCGGGCCAACGCGGACTTCAAGCCCCTCACCCGCGGGCTGGCGTGGATGGACAAGAACTTCCGCACGGCCGTCGGGGGCCAGAAACTCATGGGCCACGGCGACCTGTTCTACTTCCTCTACGGCGTGGAGCGCGTGGGCCTGGCCAGCGGGTACAAGTACTTCGGCACGATCGACTGGTACAAGCTCGGCGCCCAGCGCCTGCTCAGCCAGCAGCGGAAGGACGGCTCGTGGCAGGGCAAGCGCCCGCCGGTAGTCTCCACGTCCTTCGCGATGCTCTTCCTCGTCCGCGGGCAGCACGCCATCGCGTTCAACAAGCTCGAGTTCGACGGCGACTGGAACAACCGCCCCCGCGACCTCGCCGCCCTCACCCGCTGGATGAGCGGCTCGCTGGAGCGCACGCTGAACTGGCAGATCATCAACCTGAGGGTTCCGACGGAGGAGTGGCACGACGCGCCCATCCTCTATATCTCCGGGTCGCAGGCGCCCAAGTTCACCACCGCCCACGTCGCCAAGCTCCGGAAGTTCCTTCACCAGGGCGGGGCGATCTTCTCCGCCACCGAGTGCGGCGGAAAGGGCTTCTCCGACGGCATCCGCGCCCTCTACAAGAAGCTCCTGCCCGCCTACGAGCTGAAGCAACTGCCCCAGGACCACGACCTGTACACCGTCCTCCACAAGCTCCGCGGCACGACGACGTTCCACGAGATCAGCAACGGCGTCCGGCCCCTGGTGATCCACACCGACCGCGACCTGCCCCGGTCTTGGCAGATCAACGCCTACCGGAGCGCCGCGCCCGACTTCCAGATCGCCGCCAATGTGCTGATGTACGTCACCGGCATGGGCCAGCTCCGCAACCGCGGCGTCAGCCACTGGCCCGCGAAGCCCAGGAACGAGCCCACCCGAACCGTGCCCGTCGTCCGCGTCCGCCACGGCGGGAACTGGAACCCCGAGCCGCTGGCGCTGGAGCGCTTCGACCGGCTGCTGACCCTGCGCGAGAAGCTCGGCATCCGGGCCGGCGAGCCCGTCCCGGTCGGCAAGCTCCCCGCGACGGACGCGAAGGTCGCCTTCCTGACCGGCACGGGCCTGCTGTCGCTCGGCGACGCCGCCCAGGCACAGATCAAGGCCTTCGTCGAAAAGGGCGGACTGCTGGTCGTCGACGCCGCCGGCGGGGACAGGAAGTTCGCTGAGGACGCCGAGGCCCTGCTCCGAGGCCTCTACGGGCGGCGGGGCCTGCGAATGCTCGCCACCACCGCCCCCCTGTTCCACGCCGGCGGCCGGAAAATCGAAAAGGTCGCCTACCGCCTCCAGGCCCGCATGCTCCGCGGCCTGAGCGACCAGCCCAATCTTCGCGGCGTCTGGCTGGGCAACCGCCTCGGCGTGATCTTCAGCGAGGAGGACCTCACCGGCGGGCTGGTGGGCATTCCCAGCCACACGTCCATCGGCTACACCCCTGAGTCCTGCTACGCGATCATGCGCAACGCCGTGCTCCTGGCCGCAAAGAAATAGAGCGGAGGCCGGTGAAGGCTGCGGAGGGTGCAGTCAACACGCAACAGCGAACAGCCAACAACCAACATCCAAGGGCAGACGGCAAGCCCGATTCCGGATCGTTGGCTGTTCGCGGTTGACTGTTCGCTGTTGGCCCTTCGCTGTTGGCTGTTCGCTGTTCGCTGTTGCTCTGCCCTCCTCTCCTCGTTTCCTCTTTCCGGCTCCCTACGGTCCCGCCCCACTCCTCGCCAGTCCTTTCGCCGCACACTGCCGCACCTTCCAGTGATCGTCCTTCATCGCCCCCGTCAGCGCGGCCTGGACGTCCGCCCGACCGGGGGCGATCCGACCGAGCGCCTCGGCGGCCGACCAGCGAACGCGGGCCTGCTCGTGCCGCGCCGCCTTCAGCACGGCCGGCAGGGCCCCCGCCGCCGGCGGGCCGATCCGCGCCAACGACGCCAGCACCCGCATCTTCGTCGCCGGTCCCCCGCCGTGCAGCTCGGCCAGGAGGACGGGCACGGCCTTGGCCCCGGCCCGACGCGAGTACGACAGCGCGTGCGCCGCCCGGAAGCACGCCAGCAGGTCGTCGCCCTCCAGCACCTCGACCAGCTCGCCGATCGCCTCCGGGCCCATCTCGTCCAGCAGGAAGACCAGCCTCTCGACGCCCGCGCCCCGCATCAGGCGCTCGACCATCCTCGCCGCGGCGGGCTTGCCCACGCGCCGCAGGGCCTCGGCGACGGCCGGCGGGTCCAGCCACAGCATCGCCCGCAAGGCCCACGGGCCGCTCGCCTCGCCGCCCGCGACCTCCCGGGCGAGCGCGGGCAGGGCGCTCGGGACGGGCCGCTTGGAATGGGCCAGGGCCGAAGCGGCGGCGAACCGCAGCGCCTCGTCGTCGCGCTCCAGCACCTTCGCGAGCGCCGCGACGGCAGCGGGGTCCAGCCGCTCCATGACCTCCGTCATCGCCAGGCGATGCAGGCCGGCGTCCGTCGCCGCCGCGACCAGGGCGGGCACGGCCGACCGGTCCGCCCCCCGCATCGCCAGCACGGCCGCGGGCCTCCGGCGGGCAGCCCCCAGCCGGTACAACGCCGAGATCAGCGCGTGCATGGACTCGCCCGAGTTCGGGTCGCACCGACTCAGCGCCCGGGCCGCCGCCCAGCGGACCTGGGCGTTCGGGTCGTCCAACGCCCGCAGCAGCGCCCGCGAGCCCGCGTCCGGGCCGATCCGCTCCAGCGCCTCCACCACCGCCAGGCGGAGGGCCTCATGCGGGTCGGACCGCCCGGTTCTCCGAGCGGACGGGCCGAGGACCGGGCTCAGCGTGCCCAGCAAGGCCGCCAGGTCCCTCGCCGCACCGCCCGCCTCCTCGCCGAGCGCCCCCAGGGCCCGCACCGCCGAGATGCGCGTAAGCTCGTCTCGATGCCTGACCAGCGCCGCCAGGGCAACCAGGGCGGCCTTGGGAAGGGGCTTCAGCCGCGGCAAGGCCTGAACGAGCCTTCGACGAACTTCGGGATCCCAGGACGTGACGGCGTTCGCCACGTTCTTCGCCATGCCTTCGGGGAGGTGCCCGATCCGCCCCAACGCCCAGACCGCCCCCAACTGCACCTCGGCGCTGAGGCTGGTCAGACGCTGCGCGAGGGCCTTCGCCGCGGGACGCGCCGGCGGACAGATCGCTCCCAGCGCCACGGCCGCACGCGCCTGGACGGCCTCGACGGGATCGTACAGGAGATCGATCAGGCCCTCCGTCGCGTCCCTTGCGGCCGGGCCCATCCGTGCCAGGGCAACTGCCGCCGCCCGACGGACGCGGTAGTCCTTGCTGGCGAAGTCCTTCCTCGCCGCCGCGACGGCAGCGCCCACGTCCGCCGGCCGGCTCGCCGGCTGCGTCGCCGCCTCGGCCTTCTCCAGGGCGCGGATCAAGTCCGCCACCGGCTCGGCGAACGCCCACGGCTGCGGGTCCGGGCCGGTCGCCCCGATCGCGTCCAGGAACTGCCTCCGTTCCCGCCGCCACCACTCGCGGCGGGACTCCGCCGGCTGCGAGGATGGAAAACCGCCGTTGGGGTCGCCGGGGCTCGTACGAAGGGAAACCGTCCCCACCCGCCTCACGCGCCCGGCGGGCCCGGCGGCAACGGCCGCCGACGCGCACGCCCACGCCGCGACCAGAAGGGAGACCAAGCCCCCCGGCACCGGCGTCTCACGCATGACACCCCTGCGGCGAGCGCCCCGGCCTGTCCGCTCACGCGCCATGCCCGCATTTTACTGCGCGCGGGCGGGCCCGCCAAGCCCGCCGCGCCGCCGGTCCGGCGGGCCCGGGCCAAAAAGTAAAAAGTGTAGGTGTGACCCCGGGCGCGGGGAGCGGGTACCATCGGGGCAGTTCGGTTGAAAGGGAACATCGATGCGGAAGACGGTAGGACGGCGAGCGTTTCTGAGACGGATCGGGACGGGGGTGGCGGCGGCGGCGATCCCGTGGCGGGCGAGCCGGGCCGCCGGGACCGGCGGGAAGCCCAACGTCATCCTCTGCATGTGCGACGACCTCGGCTGGGGCGACGTGGGGTTCAACGGCGGCAAAGTCGTTCGCACGCCGCACCTGGACGCGCTCCGCCGCGAGGGCATTCGCTTCGCTCGCTGGTACTCGGCCGCCCCGGTGTGCAGCCCGACCCGCGGCAGTTGCCTGACGGGAAGGCACCCCTACCGCTACGGCATCACGTTCGCCAACGTCGGCCACATGAAGAAGCAGGAGGCCACCCTCGCCGAGGCCGTCAAGACGCAGGGCTACGCGACGGGACACTTCGGCAAGTGGCACCTCGGGACACTGACGACGAAGGTCAAGGACGCCAACCGCGGCCGGCCGGGAACGACCACCCACTACGCCAGGCCCTCCGAGCACGGCTTCGACGTCTACTTCTCGACCGAGTCGAAGGTGCCCACGTGGGACCCGATGCTCGTGCCGGCGAGTTTCGGCCCCGGGCAGAGCCGCCACTACGGCTGGGTGCCCGTGGAGGACAAGTCCCAGGCCCGCGCGTACGGCACGGCGTACTGGGACGGCGAGGAGCACCGCGTCACCGAGGGCCTCGACGGCGACGACTCGCGCGTGATCATGGACCGGGCGATCCCCTTCCTTCGCAGGGCCGTCCAGGCCGGCACGCCGTTCCTCGCCGTGATCTGGTTCCACACGCCGCACCTGCCCGTCGTCGCCGGGCGGACCTACCGCGACCTCTACAAGGACCGCCCGCTGAAGGAGCAGCTCTACTACGGCTGCATCACGGCCATGGACGAGCAGGTCGGCCGGCTCGTCGGCGAGCTGCGCAAGCTCGGCGTCTTCGAGAACACGATGCTGTGGTTCGGCAGCGACAACGGCCCGGAAAACGGCACGCCCGGCTCGCCGGGCCCCTTCCGCGGGCGAAAGCGCAGCCTCTACGAAGGCGGCGTCCGCGTGCCCGGGCTGCTGACCTGGCCGGCGCGGATCAAGCCCGGCCGCACCGTCGAGGCCCCCTGCTGCACGAGCGACTACTTCCCCACCGTCCTGGACGCGCTCGGCTTCCGAATGAAGGGCCGCCCCGAGCCGGTCGACGGCGTCAGCCTCCTGCCCGTGATCGAGGGCAAGACCGCCGAGCGTCCCCGGCCGATCGGCTTCCAGTCCTCCGACCAGGCCACGCTGTCCGACAACCGCTGGAAGCTCTACACCAAGGGCCTGGCCCGCAGCGCGAAGAAACGCAAGGGCAAGAAGGCCGGGGGCAAGCCGCCCGCCGTCGAGCTGTACGACCTGCTCGCCGACCCCGGCGAGAAGACCGACCTCGCCGCCAAGCACCCCGAGGTCGCCGAGCGGATGCAGGCCGAGCTGCTGCGGTGGATCGCCTCCTGCGCCCGCTCCGCCACCGGCGCGGACTACGGCGACCGTCTCCAGGAGTAGCTGCCCGACGCGGCCGCCATGGGCCGCCCGTTCACGCGTTCTGCTTGGCCTTCTTCGCTCTGCGCTTGGGCTTGGGCGGCTTGTTGAGGGCTGCGGGGCGGGCGTCCGTGAACTGGTCGAGGGCCTTCTGGAGCAGGGCGCGGGCCTTGCGGGCGTCGGCCGACAGGGCCCAGTCGCCCAGCGGGGACTTCTCCAGCACGTCGTTGGCGACGTCGTAGAGCTTCCCCGTGCGGTAGAGCTTGTACCGCTGCGTGCGGGCGAACTCCTTGGCCTGCGCGGTCGCGCCGCTGCGGGAATACCAGCAGTACGTCCACTCGCGCGGCGTGCCCTTCTCTCCGCGGACCTGGGGCAGGAAGCTCCGGCCGTCGAGCTTTCGCTCCGTCGGCACGGCCGCGCCCGCGCACTCGCAGAGGGTCGGCAGGAAGTCGCTCATGTCGACGAGGTCGCGGCAGACGGTTCCCTTGGCGGCCGTGCCGGGCCAACTGGCGATCAGCGGCACGCGCGTGCCGCCGTCCGTCATCGAGCCCTTGGCCCCCGCGACCTTCCGCCCGTTGAGCACGGAGACGACCGGCTTGTCCGTGCCGTTGTCGCCGGTGAACAGGAGCAGCGTGTTCTCGCGCAGGCCGAGGGCGTCGAGCTTGGCGGCGATCTTCCCGACGATCTTGTCCATGTACGCGACCATGTCGCCGAAGTACTTGGCATCGCCCTTGTACGTCTTCGAGCCCTTGCTCTTGGGGTCCCAGTCGGGCGAGTCGGGCGTGGGCTCGAAGGGGCAGTGGGTGAGAATCATCGGGTAGTAGACCAGGAACGGGCGCTTGGCGTTCCGCTCGATGAAGTCGCAGGCGAAGTCGCTGACCACGGCCGGCCCGTAGTCGCCGTTCGTGTAGTCCACCTGCTTGCCGTTGACCTCCAGGCCGGGGCTGGCGTAGCGGCTCGGCCGGCGGTTGAGCTGCCAGAGGCAATACTCGTCGAAGCCGAAGTGGCCTGGCCCTTCCAGCCCGCCCCCGAGCTGCCACTTGCCCACGACGCAGGTGGCGTACCCGGCCTTCTTCAGCACCTGGGCGAAGGTCGTCTGCTTGGGGTCCAGCAGGCCGAAGCGAACGTAGTTCCGCACGTTGCACATGCCCGTCATCAGCTTGACGCGGGTCGGCGTGCAGAGCGGCTGGGCGTAGCAGTGCTCGAAGCGGACCCCCCCGGCCGCCATCTTGTCCAGGACGGGCGTCTTGTAGGACGTCCCGCCGTTGGCGCCGATGGTCTCGTAGCCGAGGTCGTCGGCCATGATGACGACGAGATTCGGCTTGCGCCTGCCCGCGCCCGCCGCCGCGACGGCCGCCCCGCCGCCCCGCAGCCACATCGCCCCCGCACCCGCCGCCGTCGCCTTCAGAAAGTCCCGTCGGTTCATGCCGTCTCTCGCCATGGCAACTCGCTCCTCTCGTAGCCTTCGTGGAGCCAGCCTACCCGCCCGGCGTCCCGACCGCAACGGCCGGCGCGGGCGGGTCGGCGCCCTGCCGCCGGCGCCGCCCGCCGAGCAGGATCAGCGCACTCCCGGCCAGAAGGCAGACGGTCGCGGGCTCGGGGACGATCGCCACCGCTTTGCCCTGTGCGAGCAGGTAGATTGACCCGTCCTCCCCGATGATCGGCGCGCAGGAATAGAGCGGCGTGGCTCCGTCGATCACGCTCAACTCCCAGAGCTTCTCTCCGTCGGACGACAGGGCCAGGATGTCGCCCTCCTGCGTGGCGCAGTAGACCTTCCCCACGGCGTCCACGACCAGCGGCCAGTCCATGTAGTTGTGCTCGTACCGCCATACTTCCTCCCCGAGGTAGTTGACCTTCGCCAGCCAGCGACTGCTGGTGAAGTAGAGGTTGTTCTCGCCGTCCATCGCCTGAAGAACGCCGGGAGGATCGATGGTCCGGACCAGGTCCCCCGTGGCGGGGTCGCGGACCTGAACGGCGCCCGCGTGCTGCCAGACTACATCGCCCGCCGGGGAATAGACCACCCGCGAGCCGCCCTGGCCCCCGTGGAGAACGGACCACCGCTCCGTTCCCGAGGGGTTCAGGCTGATCAGACTCGTGCCGCCGGCGAAGTAGAGGTTCCCGGCCGGGTCGATGGCCGGGATCACGCCCGCCTCCCCGTACTGCATCACCCCGTACGTGGTCGTTTGCCATTTGAGCGTGCCGCCCGGATGATACGCGTAGATCACGCCGCGAATCTCCGGCGCATAGACCGTGCCGTCCGGGGCGATCTTGACCGGCTCGCCGTCCGAAACGGCGCTGGGCGCGCCGGTCCAGAGCCACGCGCCGTCTCCCGCACGACGGGCCCGGAGCCGGCCGTGCTCGAACGCGAACAGGCGGCCCTGGGCGTCGATCGCCGCCCGGCTGTCTCGTCCGCCCGATCCGGGACACCAGACGACCTGCCCGTCGCTGGCCCGCAGGGCAAAGAGGTCGTCCCCAGGCGTGTAGAGCAGGCCGGTGCTGCTCAACGCCAGGCTCCGCGGATACGGGCTGTCCCCGTGGACCTGGCGCTCCCAGGCGATCTCCGCGTTCCCGCCGGCACCCACCATCCGCGACTGCCCCGTATTGGCCGGGTCCAGACCGTACATCGGCGCCGGGCAGTCGGCCGGCTGTCCCTGCCCTGTGGTCGCCGTTCCCAATACGGGGACCAGCGCCACCAACGCAGCCATCCCAATCCGATTCCAGTGCACCATGGTTTCCGCCTCCTTTCCCACCGACGCTGCGGCGCGCGCAGCGACTCTGCGAGATCACGATCTACCCGTTGGGAACCGGGCCGGTCAGACCCGAGAGCAGGAAGGTACGACGGAGCGAGCGATCGCCCTGCCCTCTCGATAGCACCCGCAAACTCCTGCGGGCTTCATCCTCTCCGCCGTTTCCCCGGACGGAGGTCAGAACAGCATGTAGTCTATACCACCCACGCCCACCCCGTCAAGGACCGGCCGGCAACGCCGAATCGGTCGTGTTGGCGCTCCACGCGAGGCGTGCCTCTCGTGTATGGTGGTGATGTGATCGACCCTGCCCCGCCGGTCCGCGGCGGGCCGGTACGGAGAGACGACATGACCCGCCATTGGACGTTGTACCTCGCCCTCGCCTGCCTGTCCGCCTCGACCGGCCCCGCCGGCGAGCGGCGGGTCTACTTCATGGGCAACAGCCTGACCGACTGCGTCCGCTACGACTGGTTCGAGAAGCTCGCCGACGACTCCGGCCACCCGGTCGAGTACTCGCGCATGGCCGTGCCCGGCGCGCCGATCCGCTGGCTGCACACGCACCCGACCGGGGGCTTCATCAAGCGGCAGTACGGGCCGTGGAAGCAGGCCCTGGCCAACCATACATGGGACGCCCTGTCGTTCCAGCCGTTCAGCGACTACGAGGGCGAGCTCAAGGCGGCCGTGGCCGTCGCCCGCTACGCCCTGGCGAAGAGCCCGGACCTCCAGATCTACTGGTACGCCCAGTGGCCCACGCGGCAGGGCGACGACTGGTGGACGACGTGGCTCCAGGACCACCGCGACCCCGTCAACCGCCAGCGGGGGCGGTGCCGGTCTTACTACGAGGACGGCCTGCTGGAGCTGCGCAGGCGGCTGGGCGAGGCCGTCAAGCCCGTCCTGCTCGTCCCGGCGGGGCACGCGTTCTACCGCCTGGACCACAAGATGCAGCTCGGCCTCGTGCCGGGCTTCCGGCGCATCTGGGACGTCTACGCCGACGGCGTGCATACCAAGAACCTCGGCTGCTACGCCGTGGGGCTGACGTTCTACGCCACGATGCTCCAGGCCAGCCCCGTCGGCCTGCCGGTCGGCCGGTACCAGCAGAGCCTGCCCGACCGCAACGAGCTGCTCCTCTCGCCCCCGGTCGCCCAGCTCGTCCAGGAGACGGTCTGGGAGGCCGTCGCGACGAACCCGCTGACCGGCGTGACGACCGACGCGCCCGTGCGGGTCGCGGCGATGCTCGTCCCGCCCGCGGTCGAGGGGTCGGACTATCGCTTCGACCTGCTGCCCTCGTTCGGCAAGCCGCCGTATCGCTGGGCCGTAAAGGCCGGGCGCCTGCCCGCGGGCGTCGCCCTGAGCCAGGCCGGTCGGCTCGCGGGCAAGACGAACGACGTCGGCGGCCACGCCTTCACCGCCGCCGTCACCGACGCCGCCGGGCACGCCGCCTCGAAGAAACTGACGCTGACGGTCAACCCCGACACCGCGCCGAAAATCACCACGCGCACGCTGCCGCCGCTGCGGGTCGGCCGGTACGTGGAAATCCAACTTCAGGCCGCCTCGAAGAACCCGCCGCTGACGTGGACGGACGGGGCCACGCGCCGCACGCCCGCCCTGCCGGTGGGCCTGGAGCTGACCGAGGGCGGGCTGATCCGCGGCACGCCGGGCATCGCGGGCAGGAAGGACGTGAAGATCACCGTCTCCGACGGCGACACCGCGGGGGCCGAATCGGACGCGGCCACACTGACCTTCGACGTCCAGCCGCCGGGCCGGGACGTCGCCACCGCCCGCAAGGCCGCCCGGCGGCCGACGATCGACGGCAAGCTGGACCCCGCCGAGGGCTGGACGCTGCGGTATCCGATCGCCAAGGTCGCCTCCGGGCGCACCGACGCCAAGGCGGTTTTGGACATTCAGTGGGACAAGGACGGCATCTACCTCGCGGTCCGGGTGACCGACGCGCGGCGACACTTCGACAAGGGGTCGCGGCCCACGGGCAAGCTGGACGGCATCGAGCTGTTCCTCGACGCCCGCAACAACCGCGAGAAGACGTTCAACGTCGACGACCGCCACGCGGTCTTCACGCTCGGCGGCGGCAAGACGGGCACGGGCAGTCTGTTCACGATCGACGCCAAGGGCACCTAGACGGCCGACGGGTACGTCTTCGAGGCCCGCAGCGGCTGGTGGACGCTGGGCACGGGCAACGGGCACGTGGGCAAGGCGATCGGCATCGACGTGGCGGTCAACGACAGCGTTGACGGCAAGACCCGGCGGGGGCAGCTCGTTTGGCACGGGTCGGCGACGAACGCCGAGGACCCCAGCCAGTACCGAACCGTGATCCTGGGCGAGTGAGGCCCGCCCGCGGGGTCGATGACAGCCGTGACGGCCCAGCCGGAATGCGAACCACCGCGTCGGAAGGAGGCGGGATATGGCGAGAAAGAGCTCCGCCGTACTCGGGCTTTCCTGTGCGGCCCTGTTGGTGTCGGCCGCGGCCGGCACGCAGCCGCCGGAGGTCCGCTCCCCGTGGGTGACGACCGACCGCACGGTCGATTGCTCCAGCTACGAGTCCATCGCCGCGGGCGTGGTCCGGCCGGGCATGACGACCGAGCAGAAGGCCATCGCGATGTACGACTTCTATCGCCAGCGCGTCTACCACTACCGCAACATGCCCGAGAGCCGGAACCCGCTCAAGTGCGTCAACGTGCTGGGCAACACGCTGTGCGGCTCGCAGGCGACGTGCATGAAGGGCCTGCTGGCCGCCGTGGGAATCAAGGCGCGGGCCGTTACGCATCCGGGCCACACGTTCTACGAGGCGTTCTATGACGGCAAATGGCACGGGTACGACACGATGTGCAACTTCTACGTCTTTACCCGGGGCCCGGGGCGGAACGTCGCCTCGTTCGCGGAACTGAACGCCGACCCGTCCCTCATCCGCGACGCCGTCCCCGACGGCCGCGCCTGCCCCGGCATGTGCCCGTGCGGCGACAAGCCCATGAGCTTCGCCCAGAAGACCCGCGTGCTGAACTACGAGCCGCAGAAGAGCGACTGGTCCGTGAAGGACTACGCCCTCCGCCCCGGCGAGGAGATCGTGCGCTCCTGGTGGCCGCTGGGCCGGCCCCTGCCCGGGACCCACCGCAGCAGCGACCCGGGGCCCCTGCACACGTGCGGCTCGAAGGACCGGCGGAACCCGCCCGAGCTGTTCCGCTTCTGGGAGCCCTACGGCATTGCCAAGTACGGCGGGGTCTCGATCAGCTATCGCCACTACGTCAACGGCTGGATGGCCTATTCGCCGGACCCGTCGGACCCGGCCGTGAAGGACGCCCTCGCGAAGGGCGAGTTGGTCGTGCCCGTCAAGTGCCCGTTCTACCTCTCCGCGGCGAGGGTGGAGTTCGAGGCGACCTGCCCCGGGGACGGCGGCTCGGCCGTCGAGGTGGCGGCGTCCGTCGATGGCAAGTGGCAGACCGTGCTGACGGCCAAGCAGCCCGGCCGCCGACCCTACCGCGCGTCCCTCGACGGGATCGTCGTCCGTCCGAAGGTCGGCCGCCACGAGTACAAGCTGCGCTTCGGCCTCCGCGGCAAGGCGGCGCTCCATCGGTTCTACCTCAAGACGATCTTCGTCCACAACGCGATGGCCGCCCCCCACCTGATGCCCGGCCGCAACCGCGTCACGGTGACCGCCGCCGACCCCGCCGCCGTCCAGGCCCATCCGCTGACGCTCGTCTACCGCTACAAGGACGCGCCCGCGTGGACGGAGCTCCGGACGATCGAGAAGCGGATCGCCGCCTCCCCCACCACGTTCTCCGTCAACCTGCCAAAGACCGACACGCTGCCCCAGATGCAGGACCTGACGCTGCGGTGCGGCACGCTGCATTGGACGCCCAAGCACCGAGCCTTGCCCGCTCGCGTGCTGTGCGACTTCTCCGACGCGGCCGCGGTCCGCGACTGGAGCGCCGGGGACGAGATGAAGGTCTCCCACGACGGCGTCGGCATGGTGCTGGCCGTGGCTGCGAAGGCGACGTACCCCCAGGCCGCCCGCACCGGACCGCCCGCCGACTGGAGCGAGTTTGACACCATCGTGATCGAGGGCGAGGTCCTCACCCCGCAGCCCCAAGAGATCGTCTTCCGCGTGCGGTCCAACGAGACCAACGACGAGCGCACCGACGTCCAGCAGCGCTTCGGCCCCGGCAAGTTCGTGATGCGCGTCCCGCTGTCGGGCCTGAAGAAGACCAGGCTCAACGCCGTGACGAAGGTCTACCTCATGACCTACCAGGTCCCCGCCGCCGGCTGCCGCGTCCGCTTCACACGGATCGTCCTTCAGCCGCGACAGGAACTCTGAGAACGTCCGTGGGAACCGCCCTCCGCCGTGCCACGGGCATCTTGCCCGTGCGTCGCACGACCGTCCCGGCCGTGCGGTTCTCGGTTCTGCCCGCTTGCCACGGGCGAGACGCCCGTGGGACGCATGGGCGAGACGCCCATGCCACGGTCTTCATACACATTCTCAGTCAGCCGGGCCCGGCCTTGGCCTGAGTGCGGAAATGGCGTGGTTCGCGGCCACGTCCGGATCTGGGGCCGCCTGCCTCAAGTTCGCCTCGATCGCACCGTCGAGGTTCCCCGCGTCCGCCTCGTGCATCGACAGCAAGGCCGAGCCCGTTCTCCAACCTCGGCGCGCTCCGCACCGCTGCTCGGAAAGGACCATCGAATCGGCTTGGTCAGCGTGTAGACTACGTGGCTCGATGATCGTCACGCCCGGAAGGGCGAACGTCAACCACGTGCGGTGACCCGCACGTCTCACAGCGATGGAGTACTCATGCAGTATCGGACGTTCGGCAAGACGGGGTTCGAGGCCTCGGCGTTGGGGTTCGGCGCGATGCGCCTGCCCACCACGGACGCCGGCGGCGTCGACGAGCCGCTGGCCGTCGAGATGATCCGCACCGCGATCGACGGCGGCGTGAACTACGTGGACACGGCCTGGCCGTACCACGGCGGGCAGAGCGAGAAGGTCCTCGGCAAGGCCCTCCAAGGCGGCTACCGCGAGAAGGTCCGCCTGGCGACGAAGCTGCCCTCCTGGGCCGTCGAGACCGCCGAGGACTGCGACCGTTTCCTGACCGAGCAGCTCGAGCGCCTTGGGACCGACCGCGTCGACGTCTACCTGCTGCACTGCATCAACCGGGCCTTCTGGGCGAAGCTGGCGAAGGCCGGCGCCCTCGCCTGGGCCGACCGGGCCCTCGCCGACGGGCGGATCGGCGCGCTGGGCTTCAGCTACCACGACGACGGGGAGTTCTTCCGCGAGGTCGTCGACGCCCGCGACTGGGCGATGTGCCAGATCCAGTACAACCTCGTCTGCGAGGACGTCCAGGCCGGGACCGAGGGCCTGAAGTACGCCGCCGGGAAGGGCCTGGCCGTGGTCGTCATGGAGCCGCTGTTCGGCGGCACGCTGGCCCGTCCGCCCGAGCCGATCCGCGCCCTCTACGAGAAGGCCGGGCGCGACCCCGTCGACGCCGCCCTCCAGTGGCTGTGGGACAAGCCCGAGGTCGCCTGCGTGCTGAGCGGCATGAGCACGATCCAGCAGGTGCTCCAGAACCTCGCCAGCGCCGAGCGGTCCGCCGTCGGCTCGCTGAGCGAGGCCGACCGCGCCCTGATCGCCCGCGTCCAGGCCGCCTACCGCGAGTTCTCGCCGATCCCCTGCACGAAGTGCGGCTACTGCATGCCCTGCCCCCACGGCGTGGACATCCCCCGCAACTTCGAGCTGTACAACAACGGGGCGGTGTTCTCGGGCAACGCCCTGAACCTCTGCAAGAACCTCTACAAGCAGCTCCCCGACGGCGCCCGCGCCGCCGATTGCGTCCAGTGCGGCACCTGCGAGGCCAAGTGCCCCCAGCAGATCCAGATCACCGAGTGGCTTCCCAAGGTCGACGCCGCCCTCAACCCGCCCACGCCCCAGACGGCGAACCGATCGGAAGCCTGAGCGGCGAGTGGAAGCGCCTGACGGCCGGCTTCGGCCTCCAGGACGGCCACGCGGGCTCGGTCGTCTTCGTTGTCCGCGCCGACGGCAAGGAGCTCTTCCGCTCCCCCCTCATCCGCGACCGCCGCCTGCACAAGCTCGACCTCGACGTCGCCGGCGTGAAGATCCTCGAACTCCAGACCGCCCCCGGCCCCGACGGCCCCAACAGCGACTGGGGCGTCTGGATCGACCCCACGCTGCGGGGGTAGCTTTGGACGAGGTGGAACGTGCCAGAACCCAGGCAGCTTCGGCGTGGCAAACGGTTCCAGAGACGCGTACAGGATGACTTCCGCCGGAACACCCGGGACGGCACGGCCGCAAGCGAGGTCCACGTGTCGTTCTCCGCCATGGAGAACGTGCGGAAGAAGTCCGGGCGTATGGACATCCTGATCTCGGAACTGGGCGACTTCGTCACGATTCTGGAGATCAAGGCCACGGACTGGGACCGCATCAAGCCTCGGAACATCCGGCGCAATCTGTGGCGCCATCAGAAGCAGTTGTTTGCGTACGTGGACACGTGCATCGAGGTAGACAAACTCGACGTTTGCCTCGGCATCATCTACCCGCGCCCTCCGAAGACCCCCGGCCTGAGAGAACGCATTGAAGCGTGCCTGGAGGGGAACTACGGCGTGCCCGCGTACTGGTATACCGAGATCCGGACAGGAACTCCGACCGAAGCACAACGCCGACCTCCTACCGACCCCGTCGAAGTCACGCAACTTCAAAGACGCGCCGGGGGAGTTGGCTCTGACGGATGATGGACAAGAGCGTCCCGGTCTGAACCTCGCGGTGAGAGGGGACGACGACGGTGGTGGTTCCGCCGGCGGACGGCTTCTGCATGACGACGTGGCTGCCACGCTGCCGGACCTGGCGGAACCCGTGGTCCGCAAGGAGCCGGCACAACGCCTTGCCGGAGAAGGCCCTCAGCCTACCCAACGTCGACCTCCAGAGGGCTCATGAACGTCTCGCCGTGGAGACGCCGGCTGACTTCCCTCTCGTCGGCACATTCGAGGAAAAGCTCGACGGCCTCGCGGAGGTTGGCCTTCGCCTCCTCAACGCTTCCGCCCTGACTGGCCACGTCGAGCTCAGGGCATAGGGCAACCCACGCTCCTTCCTCCCTGTGCACCCACGCTGTGAAGGTCTTTGTGGCCATCATCACACCTCCGACTTGTTGGGTGTATTCTACCGTGTGCCAAGCGAAGCGGGAAGGCCTTGCTGCCGGCAATTGGCCCCGTTGCCTTGCCGGGCGCTGCCTGGCTGGCCCCAGTTCGACGAGCGGGCGATCCGGGCGGTCGAGGACGTGCGGCGGTCGGGCAGGGGCAACTACCGGATGGGGCCGAAGGGCATGGCGTTCAAGCGGCGGTTCCCGCCCGTCCCCTTCCGCGCCGTCGCCCCCTCCCGTGCCGAATGCGAGTCCTTCGCCAACTGCATCCTCCGCGACAGCCCCCCCGTCAGCGACACCGCCAACGCCCGCCCCATCCTCACACTCACGAAGAACGCCTGCGCGTCAAGCGAGGCCGGGCGGGTGATGACCGTCAGAGGCCGCCCCCATGAACCGCCGCCGGGCCCTCAGCGGGCGGCCGGGGGCTGGAGGTAGCGGCGGAGGGCGGCGGCCAGGTCCGCGCCGAACGCGCGGGCGCCGGCGGGCGTGACCGTCTGCTTGCCCACGTTGGCGTAGGGGAACTCGAACGTCGTGGCCAGGCGGATGCCCTCCAACTCCCCCGCCCACCGGGAGCAGCTCTTGCCGGACTTGTAGTTCGCGCCGGTGTTCCAGCCCTTGCCGAACGGGAGGTTGTCCGTCGCGCGGTAGACCAGCGGCCCGGCCCGCACGGCCTGGAGAATCTCGCCGAACGCCTCCTGCTGCGCGGCGATCTCCGGCTGGGAATGGCCCACCATGTAGATCACCTCGTTGTGCGGGCCGCGAATCCACGGACAGTGCAAGTCCAGCGCCACGGCCAGCCGCCCCCGCGCCCAGCCGGGCACGAGTTGCCGCAGGGCCCGGACCGACGGGTAGAGGCTCTCGCCGGCGTAGTCGCGGTTGTGATCGTGCGGCTTGCGGTTCTTTCCCTGGTCGCCGGCCTCCACGCCGTCCTTATCCACAAACGGCACGGCCAGCACCTCCACGTTCCGGCGGAACCACCGCCCGTCGTCGGTATCGGCCAGCACGGCGGCCAACGCGCCCTCCAGCACGTAGTTCGCGAGCGATTCGCACGCGTGATGCCGGCAGGTCATCAGCACGCGGTACGCCGGCTCGCCGTCGAGCCGCCCGGCGTGGACCTTCTCGACCCCCCGGCCGGCCCGCGTCTTGCATAGCTGCGAGACCGCGAGATGCCGGCTGCCGCGGTGGCCGGCGAGGAACCGCTTCAGGTCCGCCTCCTGGTAGGGGACGGCAAACGCAAACCGGACCTCCTTCGCCGCCTCGCCGAACGTGTAGGGGAAGCCCGCCTTGCCGTCGGCGGTGCGGACCGCGTCCCGCCCCAGCCAGGTCCACGTCCGCCCGGCGTCCGTGCTGACCGCCGGGCCGCGCGTGCCGATCGGGTCGGCCCCGGCGAAGCGGAACGTCATCGTCCGCCCGCCCGCGCCGCGGACGCGGAAGCTCCAGTAGAACCACCAGCCACGGGTGTCGCGGAGGTCCGGGCGCAGGTACGCCGTGTTGCCGTCGATGCGGTCGACGAGGAGGTTCCCGCCGGGGTAGTTCGCGTCGATCTGCACCGCCGCCACGGCGAAGCCGCCTCCGTACAGAAGCAGAATCCCTGCCAGGACCAGCCCGCCCGGCACCGTGCTCGAGAACGTCTCCGCAGCCATGGTCGCGCCTCCACACAAGGACGCGCAGTCTACCCTCCGCCAAGGCAAGTGGAAAGGCCCCGCGGCGCGGTCGTCTGCCCGAGGCGGGCCGAGGCCCCCGCCGGCCCGCCCGTCAGAAGAACAGGTTCACCAGCGTCCAGGCGCCCAGGACCGTCGTCAGGCCGCCGATGCCCAGCAGGAGCTTGCGGGACGGGACGAGCTTGACCGTCCAGGCCGACACGGGCACGGACAGCAGCGCGCCGAAGCACAGGTAGGGGAAGAGCGTCCAGTCGGCGATCCGCGCGGTCAGCAGGTACGCGGAGAAGCCGACCGCGCAGGTCAGCGCCTCGGCCAGGGACGTGATGGCGACGGCGCGCTTGCCGTCCACCCCGGAGAGGACCTGTCCGCCGGTGACCAGCGGCCCGTACCCGCCGCCGCTGAGCCCCTTGTTGAACGCCGCGAGCAGCCCCAGGCCGGTAATCCGCCGCCAGGAAAACCGCGACGCGACCTTCCGCCGCAGGACGATCACCAGCCCGACGGTCAGGACCATCACGCCGATATAGAGCTTGAGGTAGAAGGCGGGCAGCGCGATGGCCGTGGCCACCGCGACCGTCGCCCCGACGACACTGCACGTGCCGATCAGCAGCGCGATGCGCAGGTCGAGGGGCAGGCCGCGGCGCACGGCCTCGACGACCCCGAGCCGGCGGACCTTCGCCCCGATCTCCCGCAGGGGGGCCGTCTTCGGGCGGAAGTTCACGTTGCCGGCGTTGTGGTGGGCCAGGCCGGCCAGAAGCCCCGTGAGCAGCTCGCTCAGCAGCACCGCGGGAACGACCTGCATCGGCTCGAAACCGACCGCCAGCAGCACGGGCGTCAGCGTCGTGCCGTAGCCCATCCCCAGCGTGGAATCCACGTACTCCGTCAGGAAGGCCAACAGGATGACCCAGATGCCGAACGTCAGCAGCCCCTCGACGAGCATGGTGCTTCCTCCTCCGCGAAACGGGCGGCGCCCCCCTCCGGGCCGTGCCCTACTGCACGGCGCGGCCCGGGCGCCGTTGGTCGAATCGGCTGTGATGATGGGAAACGGCGATCCCTCTCGCCCGCAGGCGCTCCAGCGAGCGCTGGAGGCTCTCGTTGGCCCTCTCCAAGCGGCGCCGGCGCGTGGGCCGGTCGTCCAGCAGCGACAGCCTCCCGCAGACCTGCTCGCAGCAGGCCGTCAGGGCCGGAAACCGCCAGTCGTACCGCGCGACCAGCTCGGTGATGACCGTCCGGTCGGCGATGAACTCCTCGGACCCCAGGCTGACCTCCACGCGCGTGGGCGGCTGCTTCCTGCTGAGGTGGAGGAAGTCGTCCATCGTGGTCGGCCGGCCCGTGATGAGGTATCCAATGCTCCGCATGCCCTTTGTCCTGACCCGGTTGATCTACTACTGTAATATAACATACATGACCAACGTAGTCAAGTAGGGTAGGGGGTTTTTATCCCCGGGGCTTTTGTTCGGGATCGAGAGCGGTCAGAGCAACTGCTTCAGCGTGGTCTTCTCGAGCTTCCGCGCCACGTGGTTGCGGATCTCGGTGAACAGCGCCATCAGCTTGGGGCTCTTCTCGATCGGCGTGCTGTCGTAGAAGAACCGGCTGACCGAGCCGACCGGCGCCAGCGCGCCGTCCAGCAGGCGGACGATCTCGGCCACCGAGACCTCCTCGGGCGGCTTGGCGAGCTGGTATCCCCCGGAGGCGCCCCGCGCGCTGCGCACGTAGCCGGCGCCCTTGAGGCGAAGGAGGATCTGCACGAGGAACTCGCGCGGAATGCCCTGGGTCTCGGCGATCTGGCGGATCTTGACGTACCCTCCCTCCCGGTAATGCGAGGCCAGCTCGATCAGGGCCAGGCAGGCGTATTCGCTTCGACGCGACAGTCGCACGGGGCATCTCCAGATACGGTGGACGCGGCCGACCCTACGGCCTGGAGGGCGGCCCTGTCAAGGGCTCTCCCCGCCCCCTTTGCCTGCCTTGCGGTCGACCTGCCCGTCGCCACGCCGGGGGTCGCGGCCTTGGTTTCCGGGGATCGGCCGGCCCGGGGCGCTCGCTACCGTGCCGCGGCGAGCCCCTCCCCGCTTCAGCGCCTCTCGCGCCAGTAGTCGGGGGCGCGGCGTAGGTGCATCACAGCCAAGAGGAACACCCCGCTCGATTCGACGGTGTACAAGATCCCAAAGGGGAACCGCTTCGTCAGGCACCGCCGGACGTCGCCGCCAAGGACAGGCCAAGCCGTCGGGAAGCTCAAAATCCTCTGAATTGCCTCATAGACCTCAATCGCGAAGTCTTGCCCAAGGCCCGGTTCCCTGGTCTCGTAGAAGCCGATGACGGCCAGAAACTCGGCTTCCGCTTCGGGGTGGAACGCGTAGGTCATCGATGGAGCCGCTCGTTGGCCTTCGAGAAGACCTCGTCCCCGTCAACCGCCTGGACGCGTCCTGAGCGCAGTTCCTCCAGGCGGCGCTTGGCAACCGTCAGCCACCGCTCGTCCATGACCGGGTCCGGCCGATTGAGCGTCCGGAGGATGGAGTCCGCCAGGGCGACCCTCTCCTCAAGCGGAAGGGATTCCGCCTCGCGTTCCAGGTCCTTCGCGTTTGCCATGCTGCCGACTCCTTCTTGCTGTGCGTGTATTATACCGCCTGCGCGGGCAGTGGGGAGGGCCCTCGCGAAGGCGGGCCTCGTGGGAAGACACATCCGGGAAGGGCGGAGGACAGCGGCTCGCCTCTGCGGCAGGAAACCACCGCACGAACTGGGAATCGTTGCCAGGGCAGCAGGAAGACCGTATCCTCCCGGCCATGATCTCCCGCATACACAGCTCGGTTCTCCAGGGCATCGGCGCCGTCTCGTGTGAGGTCGGGGCGGACGCCGTCGCGTCGGCGGAGGGGAAGAAGGACTCGCCCGCCTTCGACCTGCGCCTCTGCAACCGCGTGGTAAGCCAAGCGGACATCCGCCCTCGTACCAGGTGAGGAGACACCATGGCCGGGACCTCGTTCTTTCTGGGGCTGATCTGCCTGGCGGCGGCGCCGGTCGGGGCGGCTCCGCTGGTGATCGGCGGGAAGCCCGTCGGCGAATTCGTGCTGAAATCCCCCGCCGAGCCGGCGGAGTCGTTCGGGGCCAGGGACGTGTGCGGGTGGATCGAGAAGATCACCGGCGCCAACGTGCCGATCCTCGCCACCCCCAGCGCGCAGGCGAACGAGAAGGTCTTCGTCGGCACGGCCTTTGCCGGCGGCTTCCCGGCGGACCTGACGAAGCTCCAGGGCAACGACGGGTTCGCGGTGCGCCGCAGGGGCAATCGCGTATACGTCTTCGGCAGCCGTCCGCGGGGCACGCTGTACGGGCTGTACGCGCTGCTGGAGAGGAACACCGACCTGATCTTCGCCCGCCCCCATGAGGGCTTCGGGACCGTCCACGGGCAGTCGGCGGATCTCGTGCTGAAAGACACGGACTTCATCGAGATCCCCGTGTTTCTCAACCGGCGATTCGGCCCCAACTGGCCGGCCCATCGGCCCACGGGCGTCTGGCTCCTTCGGAATCGCGACAATACCCGGGATCATCGAGCGTCCTACAAGGGCTTCCTGGACCTCGACCTCATCGAGGCGTACGGCACGAATTTCGCCGTCCCGATCGCCCACCACCAGCAGAAGCACCCGGAGTACTTCGGATACGACCCGACCACGAGGTCCCGCCGCTTCGTCAAGCACGGGGAAGGCACGATGTGCCTGAGCGTGCCCGGGCTGCCCGCGATCTGGGCGCGAGGGCTCGCCCGGAACGTCGCCGCCCATGAGGCCCGGGTCGGACGCAAGGTCGAGCACGTCCGCCTCGGGCCGGGAGACAACTGGTTCTGCTGCCAGTGCGACCGGTGCGTCGCACCGCTGACCCTGCCGGACGGCTCGCGCCTGGAGTGCAAGGACCCCGACGCCATCAAGGACCCGCTCTTCCGCTCCACGCAGATCACGATGTTCCTCAATGAAGCGATGAAGACGTGGAAGACGCTCCGGCCGGAAATCCCCATCCACGTGCTCGCCTACATCCACTTCGCCGAGCCGCCCCGCGTTCCCGTGCATCCGGACCTGGGGATCTGGTTCGCCCCCTATCCCACCAACAACATGCACTTCCCGCTGCTCGACCCGAGACAGCCCGAGCCGTGGCGGTCCCGATTCGCCCAGTGGCTGACCCGAACCGATCGGCTGGGGTTCTACGAGTACTTCGAGGCCAAGCCCTCCCCGCAGGCGTTCTACGCGGCCGCGAACCTCCGCGCGGTCATGCGCCGGCCCGATCACCGCAACGCGCTGATCTACGCCGAGATGAGCAACGACTTCGGAACGAAAGGGATCGGCCACGGCGAGTTAGGCTGGGACGTCGGCCTGATGAATCACTGGGTGCACACGCGGCTGTTCTGGGACCCGACGCAGGACGTCGACGCCCTCTACACCTACTACATCCGGCGGACCTACCGCGAGGCCGCCCCGCAGATGCTCGCCTACTACCAGCTCATCCGGTCCAGTTGGCTGGCGCCGGACAACACGACCCGCAGCTCCTGCCACGCGAGCATCGCGGGCGTGTACAAGGGTCTGATCGTCGATCGCGGCCTGGAGAAGGAGTGTTTCCGGCTGCTCAAAGAAGCGGAAGCGGCGGCCCGGCACCCGCACTCGCGGACCATGATCCGAAGGATGCGCGAGCGCTACGAGGAATTCTCGAGGAATCTGGCCCGGCTGGTCGTGGCCCACGTCCCGGAGATTCGAGGACAGGCCGACGACTTCGACTCCCTGCAATGGGCCAAGCCCGGCCTCTGCGACGATTTCCGGCTCACCACGCGGACCGGCGAGAAGATCGACGCGACGCACCGCACCGCCGTCCAGGCCGCACACGACGGGAAGAGGCTCCACCTGCGGTTCCGCATGGAGGACGCGGGCCCCGCCGGCCGGAACGCCCTCGCCCCCGCGGCCGGGCAGGAGCGCTGGCCGAAGGGGGATCACGTCGAGTTCTGGCTGTTCGACCGGGGCGCTCGATACGTGCTCGCCTTCAACGCCAAGGGCGCCCGGTACGACGCGAAGAACCTGGACCGCCGTTGGGCTTCCGGATGGCGCCTCCACGTCCGCGAGACCCGCTCCGGATGGGAAGCGATCGCCTCCCTGCCCCTGTCGACCTTCGGCCTCCTGCCGGGCAAGCCGACCGCCTGCCGCTGGTTCTGCACGCGGGAGATTCGCCGGAACGCGGGCCCGCCCGTGCACGTCTCGTACCAGGGCCTGCCGCTCTACTACCGCATGTTCCCGATTGTCCTCGAATGACCTCGGAGTCCTCGCCATGGAAATGATCCTCGCCGTCGTGCTCGGGCTTGCCGCCCCCGGGGCCGACACCGCCCCGGCGCTGTCCGCGGACTTCGCCACCGGCCGGCCCGCGGACTACTTCACCGCGGATTCCGCCGGGCGCGTGCGCGTCGCCTCGGCGGGGAAGACGCAGACGATGATCCTCTCGGACGGGGCCTGCCAACTGCGTGACGCCGCCGTCCAGCCGGGCAGGAAATACACGCTGACGCTGACGGCCGCGTTCGAGGGCGATGCCGAGTCGATGGAGGACAACCCGCGGTTTGAGGTCTTCGCCCGGCCGGGACAGACCAGCCCCCGGCTGCCCTCGCGACGAATCGAGTTCCTCGACGCCGCGGGCAAGCCCACGGGCCGGCCTCTGCTCCACGCCATGCCGTTCCGGAACCGGCATACCTACGAGGACGTGTTCTACACGCCGGCGGAGGCGGCGGCCGTGCGGATCGGCCTCGCATCCGGCAAAGGCGTCCGGCTGATCCTCTCTGCGCTCCGCGTATCCGAGACCCCCGACGAAGGGGCGCTGAACGTCAATCCGGCGTTTGGCCTGGGCCTGTGCAACTACTCCGGCTGGCGGAACATCGCCGCCGGCGGGTGCCTGATCCGCCGGGAGGGCAAGGTCGTCCTGGACACGAAGTACGGCTCGGTCGGGCAGAAGATCCCGCTCTCGAAGCCGGGCACCTACGCCCTGTCGGCCAAGGCGACCGGCAACGGCTACAACTCCGTGGTGATCGTCCGCGTGTACGACCGGAAGGACAAGAAGCTCATGCAGGCCTCCACGCGGCGGTACGGCCCGCGCACCTACTTCGTGCTCCCGGCCGACGCCGCGTACGCGTCCTTCCTGGTCTACAGTTGCCTGCTCGAAGAGGCTCGGCTGGTTTGGGTCGGCGACGAGAAGGCGATCCAGTCGCTGCGAAAGAAGTAGCTGCCCCCCCGCCCCGGCGCCGAGGACCGCGGAGAACCGTGGCATGGGCATCTCGCCCGCGGAGAAGGCGCCAGGGCAGGGGCGAGACGCCCCTGCGACGCACGGGCAAGATGCCCGTGCCACGTTAGGAGCAGTTCTCATGCACGCCTTGCGAGGCCGCTCGAACGCTCCACCCGGTGCGTGCTTGACCTGTGGTTCGGTTTGGCGACGATGCACGCATGGTTCTTCTGTCTAAGAAAAACGCTGCGCCGGCACGGCACGCACGGTGGCGGGGATTCGCCGTGGCGGTTGCGATGACGGCCGCAACGGCCTCGACGCCGGCCGACGCTGAGCTCAAGATGATTACCGCAGACCTGACGCTCCGGGAAGGCGACGTTCTGCGCTCGCCGCTGGTGATCGGCGCGGACGGGGTCACCGTCGACGGCAACGGTGCGACGATCCAGGGCCCGGGCAAGCCCGGCGACCGCGAGGGGCTCGTGGGCGTCGGCATCCTGGCCGAGGGGCGGTCCAACGTGACGATCCGCAACGTGACGGTCCGCGGTTTCGAGTGCGGACTTCTCGCCCGCAACGGGCACAACTGGCGCATCGAGGGCTGCGACTTCTCGGACAACTACCACGACCCCGACCACGGCTGGGGCGACGGCAAGCGCAACGGCGGGATCATCCTGACGGGCATCTCCCGGAGCGTCCTGCGGAACAACCGCGCCTGCCGCGTCTGGAACGGGCTGGACCTCTGGGCCTGCCACGACAACCGGATCGAGAGAAACGTCTTCTCGCACTGCTCGAACGTGTGCCTGAAGCTGTGGAACGTCTGCCGCAACCGCGTGCGGGACAACGACCTCTCCTGGGGCCTGCGGATCAAGCCCGGGGAGGTCCACGCCCGCGACTCGACCTCCGTGCTGATCGAGAGCGGCTCGGACGACAACCGCTTCGAGCGCAACGACATCACGCACGGGGGCGACGGGGTCTTCATCCGCCCGCTGAACGGCTGGGTCTCCACGGGCAACGTCTTCGTCGAGAACGACTGCTCCTACGCCAACAACAACGGGTTCGAGTCGTGGAGCCCGGGCAACACGTTCCTCCGCAACAAGGCGAACCACTGCAGCCACGGCTTCTGGCTGGGCGGGTCGGACCGCACGGTATTGATCGGCAACGAGGCCTCGCACAACGGCCTGCCGACGGGCAAGCACAACGCCCCGGAATCGGACTTCCGCCACGGAGGGATCGTGATCGTCGCCGGGCAGGGCCACCACAGCGTGATCGACGGCAACCGCTGCCGCAACAACAACGGCGCGGGGATCGTCTTCCGCGGCGACCTGGCCACCCGGGGCGCCCGCTGGAAGATGCGCAACCTCATCGTGCAGAACAACGTGCTGGAGGACAACGAGTGGGGGCTGTTCGCCCGGTTCACCGACGGGCTGTTCCTGGCCAACAACACCTTCCGCGGCAACAAGCGGGACGAGCGGCTCGACGACGTGACGAACCTGCGCCGAGGCCGGGCCGACCCCAAGGACGCCAACGCGCCGACGGTCGCGATCGACGGCCCGTCCCGGGCGGTCGTCGGGCGGAAGGTGACCTTCGACGCCTCCGCCGCCGCCGACGCCCTCGGCCGTAAGCTGACGTACCACTGGACGGCCGGCGGCCAGGCCTGCCGCGGGCCGAGGATCGAGCACACCTTCGGGGAGGTGGGGTTCCACCGCGTCTACCTGACGGCGACCAACGGCTTCCTGGCCGGGTCGGCCTTCCGCAACGTATACGTCACCCGGCCGGTGCGCGAGGAGGCCACGGAAGGCCAGGCCGCCCGGTGGGGCTGGCAGATGGGCAACAACCGGGGCGGGCAGGGCAAGGTGACCTTCACCGACGACGCCACCGTCACGATCTCCGGCCGTGCGTCTCTGCACATGCGCCCGGACCCGTATAGGGGAACGGACGTCACCGCGGTGTTCCCCAAGACGAAGGACGCCGGGTGGGACCTGTCCGGCAAGAAGCACCTGGTGTTCTGGATCCGCTTCCGCAACCCCAACAACGGCGGCTTCCAGGGCCCCAATCCGATCGTGCGCCTCCATGCCGGCCGGGCCGCCTACACCTACCTGCCCGCCGAGAACGGCAGCCCGATCAACCTCCTCGGCCGCCTGCCCTACGCCGAGGCCCGGTACGGCTGGCTTCACGTTCGCGTGCCGCTGGCCGGCGGGGACGACTGGGTGCGCTCCGAGAGCGTCGAGGGCGCCGTCCCGCCCCACTTCGACCACGCGCTGCGGTTCGATACCCTCCCCACGCCCGTCCGCACCGAGGGCGACTCGGCCATGGCGTCCGACGGAAAGGGACTGTTCCTCGCCACGCGGGACGGGCGGCTCTGGCGGTCTGAGGACGGCCGAACGTGGACCGCCCGAACCGGCCCCGCCGAGGCGCTCCACTGCCCCGGCGGCGGGTGGGAGAACGGCATGCTGGCCTACTGGCACGGGCCCGGCGGGAAGAACGGCCGCCTCGTCCTCCGCCATCGCGACCCGAAGCGCGACGAGCACGGCCGGTACCCGCCGCGGTATGTCCTGTACGACATCGAGGCCGATACGTGGACCTGGACGCGAACGTACTGCACGCCGGGCCACGGCACGGCCGTCGTGGGCAGCCACCTGTTCGGCATCGCGCACGCGGTGGGAGGCAACTTCGGCGGGCCCGTCACGCGGGTGGACCTCGCCGCCATGGGGGCCATGGACGAGCGGACGGAGCTGGCCGGGCTGGCCGGCAGCAAAGACCGCTGGTGGTTCAGCCGGGCCGCGAAGCTCGCCGCGCTGGGCGGGAAGGTCTACGGCATCAAGAACGATTGGGTCACGCCGCGTCCGGCCGACGACGACGCCGGCAGCGACCGGCTGTTCGCCTTTGCGCCCCGGCAGTTCGTCCCCTCGGCGTTCGCCGGCGGCTTCCCGTGGAAGGACAGCCACTGGAAGGTCGCCCGCACGCCCGTCACGGACCTCGGCGCCCTGCCGTTCGAGGTCGGGCACGGCTCGGTGCTGATCCCCCTGCCGCCGAAGTGGTCTCCCGCCGTGGGAGACAAGGGCGGGCTGTTCATCGTGGCCGGGTGCTCGCCGGCCAACCACGAGGGCTGGGGCCGGCCGTCCGACCGCTACGCGATCTACGACCTCGCCGGCGGGAAGTACACCCCGGGCCGGCTGCCCGACGCCACCGGCGCCGGCACGTCGGGGACCTTTTACGGGGGCACGGTGTATCTCAAGCGAGGCGGCGTGAAGTACGGCCCCGACGACGAGCAGCTTTGGGTCGTCCGGCCCCTGCCTCCCGGCGAAGCCAAGGCCGCCGCCGCCCGCAGGGCCCGGGGGCGGATGGACCTGCGAGCGGTCGACCACCTCGCCCTCCAGTTCGACTCCATGGGCTGGGCCCCGTTCGACGTCTACCTGGACGGCCTGGCGTTCGAGTAGCGCCTCGACCGCCTCCGGGCGACGAGCCGACCGGCCCCCGAGAGGCTTGCCTTGCCCTCCTCCGCGCGATACGATCCACCCGGTACGAGGGACGGACAAGGGCACATGATCTCGCGGATACACAGCGCGATATTGCAGGGGATCGACGCCGTCGGGTGTGAGGTCGAGGCGGACGTCGTCACGTCGGCGGACAAGCCGGAGATTCGCCTCGTCGGGCTCGCCGACAAGGCCGTCCAGGAGTCCGTCTCCCGCATCCAGGCCGCCCTGCGCAACAGCGGCTATCGCTGGCCCGGGCCGAAGGTCACCATCAACCTCGCCCCGGCCGACGTCAAAAAGGACTCCGCCGCGTTCGACCTGCCGATCGCCGTCGCGTGCATGGTCTCCAGCGGGCAGTTCTTCTCCGAGAAGATCGACGACTATCTCCTGGTCGGCGAGCTGGCCCTCGACGGGCGGGTGCGGAAGGTCCGCGGGGCCCTCGCGGCGGCACTGCTGGCGGCCAAGCAGGGGCTCCGCGGCGTGATCGTCCCGGCCCCGAACGCCGCCGAGGCCGCCGTCGTCGAGGGGCTCGACGTCATCGCCGTGAACTTCGTCTCCGACGCGGTCGGCTTCCTCACCGACGAGCTGCCCATCGAGCCGCACGTGGTGGACCTCGACGAGGTCTTCGCCGTCGCGGGTAAGTACGACGTGGACTTCTCCGACGTCCGCGGGCAGGAGTCCGCCAAGCGGGCGCTCACCGTCGCGGCCGCGGGACACCACAACCTCCTCATGATCGGCCCGCCCGGCAGCGGCAAGACGATGCTGGCCAAGCGCATCCCCACCATCCTGCCGCCCCTGACCCCCGAGGAGAGCCTCGAGACCACGCGAATCTACTCCTCCCGCGGGCTGCTGTCGGCGGGGCAGTCGCTGATGGCCGTCCGGCCCGTCCGAACGCCCCACCACTCGTCCAGCTCCGCCGCCCTGGTCGGCGGGGGAACGATCCCCCAGCCCGGCGAGGTCTCCCTGGCCCACCACGGCGTCCTGTTCCTCGACGAGTTCCCCGAGTTCGCCCGCCCCACGCTCGAGATGATCCGCCAGCCCCTCGAGGACGGCTGCGTCACCATCCCCCGCGTCCACAGCACGCTGAGGTTCCCCGCGCAGATCATGCTCGTCGCCGCGATGAACCCCTGCCCCTGCGGCTACTTCACCGACCCGAAACGCCCCTGCAAGTGCTCGCCGCGCCAGATCGAGCGGTACCTCTCCCGCATCAGCGGGCCGCTGATCGACCGGATCGACATCCACATCGAGGTCCCGCCCGTCCCCTGGCGGCAGCTTCGCGCCCGCGACGACGGGACGAGCTCGGCCTCGATGCGCCGACAGGTCGTCGCCGCCCGGCAAATCCAGCGCAGCCGCTTCTCCGCCGAGCCGCCCCCCGCCGCCGAGCCCCCGGCCAGCGGCTCAGACGCCCCGGCCGGCGAGCCGACCGCACCCGCCCGCCGCCCGCAGTCCACCACGACCAACGCCACGATGACCTCCCGCCAGGTCCGCCGCTACTGCCGGCTCGACCCGGCCGGGGAGGTGATCCTCAAGCAGGCGATGACCGAGCTGGGCCTCTCCGCCCGCGCCCACGACAAGGTCCTCCGCATCGCCCGCACCCTCGCCGACCTCGAAGCCGTCGAGAACGTCCAGGCCCACCACCTCGCCGAGGCCATCCAATACCGCCGCCTCGACCGCAAACTCTAGCCCGGATTATTCACCGCAGAGAACGCAGAGGGCGCAGAGGTAATTTCATAGTAAAGACTTACATCAGAAACTGCCCTTTCTGATCGCGAACAGTGTGTTCCTGCGCGGGAGCGATCCAGAAGAGAGAATCTGATCTAAGTTTCTATGCCTAATCGTCTTACCTCTGTGATCTCTGCGGCCTCTGCGGTTGCTCTGCACGATCCGGGCTAGCCCCGCCCGGCAAGCCCAGCCTTCACCATTCAGCGTTCACCCTTCATCATCCACCATTCAGCATTCATGATTTCCGGTCTTCCCCCCGCCTCCCTTCTTCCCTTCATCATTCACCATTCAT
>Ga0272441_10000893_pt1 | contig 65174 bp, 71 predicted proteins | sample SSMProp6N_FD_193582 | JGI IMG/M metagenome (GOLD analysis project Ga0272441, IMG submission 193582) | Marine sediment archaeal communities from Little Sippewissett salt marsh, Falmouth, MA, United States - SSM-Prop-6N | ecosystem: Environmental > Aquatic > Marine > Wetlands > Sediment ... | reverse complement strand
ATTGTATATATAGCGTTTTGACCCCCCACCCCCGGCTATTGACCTCACCCCCTAAATCCCCCTCTCCCGGGGGGAGAGGGGGACTAAAAAAAGCAATAGCAAAAAGCCCCTCTCCCTCGGGAGAGGGGGACTAAAAAAAGCAATAGCAAAAAGCCCCTCTCCCTCGGGAGAGGGGTTTGGGGTGAGGTATTTTCAGGAGGTTTGGGGTGAGGTATTTTCAGGAGGTTTTGGGTGAGGTATTTTCGGGAGGTTTGGGGTGAGGTATTATATCTCCTCCTTTACAAGCGTTATCAGCTGTACCCTGCTCCTTACATTTGTTTTAATATAGATCCTGTGAGTGTGATCCTTGACAGTTTGCAGGCTTATAAACAGCTTGTCGGCTATCTCTTTGTTGCTAAGCCCATTACAGATCTCGCGGACAATATCCGTCTCACGGGGAGACACTTCGTATTTAAGACAGAACTCCTCGAACGACAAATCTTTACCTTGTTCTTCACCGAGTGAAGAAATCATCGTACCATAAGAGAAATAAACCGGGAGAAACGAATTACCTGCAAAAAAAGCAAGGACAAAAGCAATTTGTATGTATTCGGATATTGAATATAACAGTAGAGGAACGCACTGTAAGAACAATATAATTATTATTCCGGTGGCAATTGTACGCCGGTCATAAGCATGAATAAATGACTTTCCTCTCTTTGGCCAATATATTAAAAATGCAGCAATTAGTGAATATAAGAAATTCATGCTGATAAAATAATATCGAATAAGAATCTCAGGCTGAAGTAGTTTTTCCTGTGTTATCAGATAACCAATTGTAATGATTATAGCAAAATTGACCAGCAGGAACCAAACAAGATGTATATTCTTGAATTTTCTTCCAGAGATTTCACCGGAGAATCGTATCAGCATAAGCCAGGCAAAGACCAGGAATGGAAGACCAAGTAATAAGGAAATATTTGAAAACCTGGTAATCAGGCTCTGTTCAATATATGGTGACAGGAAAGCTTTTATAAGTACCTGTCCCCAGATTCCGTAAAAGCCGAAAGTAAAAATAAAGACAAGAAAATATAAAAGGGAAGAAAAAACTTCTGTCCTGTACCTTGTTCTTAATCTTGAAGCAAGGACTATACTTCCTGCTGCAAGAGCAACTGAGAGAATGAAAACAGTTAAAACCAGGTACTTCAGCATAATAACATAAAGATAAAAAAATCTGGTAAACAGTTATTAATGGGATTCACTACTTAAGTATTGTTCATACTACTAAAGTAGGAAAATAAAAAATCACTACTATAGTATGCAATCCATCTTTTTTAAGGGGTTTACATTTGCTACAGAAACTAATCGGAGTATTAACTAAATATTAAAAAAATGGAAGAAACAAGAGAATACACTTTAAAACCAACTTTTGGTAACAGTTTTGGAACTGGTCTGAAGGTAATGGGCGACAATTTTATAAGGCTTCTCCTTATAGTTATTATTTTAGCTATAGTATCTGCTCCTCTGAGGATGCTAAATTTTAATATCGATGCAGGCGATTTTCATGGGGGGCCATGGAATTGGACACATCATATGGATTCTATCTTTAATTGGGCTTCATTAGGGATGCTTGCAGCCTTTTTTGGTCTTTTATCTTTACTTTTTGCATTCTTTGTGCTGCCGGTTTTTGAGTATGGTAAGGATATGACCTTTGTCCAGGCAGTCAGGAAGCAAAAACCTGATTTTGAGACGCTGATAAGAGGATTCTGGGATAACTATCTTCATATTGTCCTGGCCAATCTGCTTGTTACTGCTCTTATTGTCCTTGGCTGTTTTGCTTTAATAATACCAGGGATAATAATAGCCTGCCGGCTTGTTTTTGTATCATATATTGTGATGGACAAGAAACTCGATCCGATTGAAGCGGTGGAATTAAGCTGGAAGCTTACCCGCGGGCATGGCTGGAGGATATTTGCAATGGGATTTGTCTCCTTCTTTATCTTAATATTCGGATTAATATTATTTATTGTAGGCGTATTTCCTGCTAGTATGTGGGTATCCAGCTCATTTGCAACTCTTTATCAGTCGGTTCTGATTCAAAAAGAGAAACCTGCAGAACCTGTAGCAGCATAAAAACTGCATCCAATTTTCTTTCTTAATTTGTTTTCGCCTGCCGTGAGCTTTAATCAGTTCCGGCAGGTTTTTTTCCTCACTCTCCCGGCTATTGACCTCACCCCCTCCCTTCGCTACGCTCAGGGTATCCCCCTCTCCCGGGTGGGAGAGGGGGACTAAAAAGCAATGTCACATATAAAGCCCCTCTCCCCCCGGGAGAGGGGTTGGGGTGAGGTTTTTTGAAGCGGGAGGTTTGGGGTGAGGTATTTTCAGGGGTTTTGGGGCGAGTACATTTGTAGTTCATATCCTACTCAGCTTTGCAAACCTTAGCAGCAGCTTTTTACTGCCATGTTTCTCAAAATCAACAGTAGCCGTGGTATTAGGAGCTTCACCTTCTATGGATATAATTACTCCATTACCGAATCTTTCATGCTGAACAGCATCTCCTTCATTGAATTCCGAAGGATAAGTATTATTGTATGAGCGTTGAGGCTGGTTCAGCGGCCTTTCAAATTTTCGCAGTTTTGGTTTTACGGTATATTTTGTAGTTTCTTCGCTGAATGAGGCAGATCTGTCCCAATATCCCGAGCCTCCATGCCTGGGTCTTCCTACTGTCTGAGGATAATCAAGGAATAGCGGGTTGATCTCCCGAAGGAACCGGCTGGGATTACTTCTTTCAAGATTACCCCATTTGTACCTGTTAAGTGCATAGCTTAGTGTAGCCATCTTTTCGGCACGTGTTATCGCAACATAAAAAAGACGACGTTCTTCCTCAAGTTCTTTGGCACTGCCGGCCGAAAGAGGGGAGGGAAAGAGGGTATCCTCCATTCCGACAATATATACGTGCTTGAATTCCAATCCCTTAGCAGAGTGCATGGTCATCAGCGTTACTTTATTACGATCCTCTTCCTTTTCATTGTCCTGATCGGTAAGCAGGGAAACATTTGCCAGGTATGCTTCAAGTGTTGAGGGCTCACCGTTGGTTTCAGCAGCTTCGGTAAAGATCTTTATTGAATTCAGCAGCTCCTCCAGATTTTCATAACGGCTGACCTCCTCGGGAAGTTTGCCATCCATAAGTTCTTTTATTATGCCTGATCCGCTGGCAATTTCCTTTGCCCTCGTATATGCATCGGATTTGCCGTTATCAGCCGACAGATTATTTATCAGTTCAGCATAGCCTGATAATTTTTTAACCGTTCCTGAATTAAAATGTCCGGGATAATTGCCTGCAAGGGTAATGATATCCCAGGCTGATTTATCATGTTCAGATGATAAATCAAGTATCTTTTGAACCGTTGTATCACCGATACCTCTTTTCGGGTAGTTTATTGATCTTTTCAGACTCTCTTCATCGTTATGATTTATTACTATTCTGAAATAGGCAAGAATATCTTTTATCTCTTTGCGTTCATAGAATGAGAGGCCGCCATATATCTTATAGGGAATATTCTTTTTACGCAGGGTCTCTTCAAATATCCTGCTCTGTGCGTTTGTTCTGTACAGTACTGCGAAATCGCTCCAGTTAAGTTGCTGTGAAAGGCTAAGGTCAAGAATATCTGAAGCTATATTGAATCCTTCTTCCGTATCTGTCATGGCTTTCATTACCCTGATCCTCTCTCCCTGTTCATTTCTTGAAAAGACTTTTTTATGTATCTGGCCTTCATTCTTGGCTATTATTTCATTAGCCGCCTTAACGATAGTCTGTGTTGAACGGTAATTTTGTTCGAGTTTGAAAAGTTGGTAATCGGGATAATCATTCTTGAATTCCAGGATATTTTCAATTCTTGCCCCGCGGAATGAGTAGATACTCTGTGCATCATCTCCTACAACACAAATATTATGGTGAACAGATGCAAGTTTTTTAATTATAAGATATTGGGCATAATTGGTATCCTGGTATTCATCTACCAGGATATATCGGAATCTTTCCTGGTATTCAGCCAATACGTCAGGGAAATCTCTGAAAAGAATATTTGTATTCAGCAGAAGATCGTCAAAATCCATTGCATTTGCCCGGAAACAGCGTGATGCATATATCTTGAATATTTCGGCCAGCAGGGGCATACGGCATGCTTTATCGGTTTCATACATTGAATTATCGGCTGCATACATGCTGGCAGTTACCAGGTTGTTTTTTGCGGTAGAAATTCTGGCAGCTATAACACCAGGTTTATAGATACTATCATCCAGATTCTGTTCCCTTATTATTGTCCTGATAAGGCTCTTTGAGTCGACAGCATCGTATATTGTATAATTGGATTTGTACCCGAGCCTGTCGCCTTCAATCCTGAGTATTCTTGCAAAGATTGAGTGGAAGGTTCCCATCCAGAGGTAGCGTGCTATTTCAGGGCCGGCAATCATAGCAATCCTCTCCTTCATCTCACCTGCAGCCTTATTGGTAAATGTGAGGGCAAGTATTTTTCCGGCCTGTATTCCTTTCTGAAGAAGATGTGCGATCCGGTATGTGAGGGCCCTGGTTTTCCCTGCACCTGCACCTGCAATGATAAGAGCCGGTCCTTCAGTATGGATAACAGCCTCTTGCTGAGCTTCATTCAGATCGTTGAGATAATCGCGCGTCATGTAATATTATGAGTTACAGCGTTACGGGCAAGGCAAATTTAACAATTACAACTTCAGAAAACAGGAAAGTTGAAAAATAAAAAGGGGTATTTATCAACACAATATTTCCCGTTTTTTATTATCTCTGTGAATCTCTGTGAAACCTCAGTGTAACTCTGTGTAAATAAGAGAATTAAAAACTTACACAGAGAGACACAGAGAAGACACAGAGAGACACAGAGGTAATTATGACTTTGAGATATATTTTATTATTATTGTGTACTATTATACAATTAGGGTTTAAGGATTCGTTAATAATAGAAATCGTAATTTGCCTGTGCGTTTTTGGTTTATCATTGCAGCTGTTTTTTTACCGTTGATGTTGCACGGACAGCTTACTGCTCCGGGAGCTGGTGCGACACGCTATACAACGTATCCGTCAGAACCCGGCGTTAATGATCCCATATTTATTTATTGCAGTACCACAGGTACGGAAACCGGAACACTTACAACATCTGTTACAGGAGGAGGTGGTCCATATACTTTTTCATGGCTTCGATGGAATGAAACCACCGACAGTTTCAGTGATGCTATATTGAATGAAACAGGTGTCACCACTTCCACGATCAATAATCTGCCTGAAGGAGGTTATAAAGTTGAGATTGACAGTGCGGGAGTTGCTGATACAAGCTATGTGGCCTGGATAGTATTTGATAAGCCCCCTGGTGCAGATGCAAAACTTCTGAATCCTATTAAAAACTGTAATTATGTAGCACTTGATGGTGATACAGCTGCTACAGTAGTAACATTTCCTTACTATGATACGGGTACTGGTACACAACTTAATCTCAGTAATGAATTGTCTTTCATATGGTCTTCGGAGCCTGAATCACCGATTCCTCATCCTGAAACAGAAATAGACCCGATAACATTCTCACCTCCGCTTGAAGATTTAACATATAAACTGACAGTAAACTCCCTTGCATGCAGCAGTGAATCATCCTTTTTCTATGAGTCGATACATGTGGATGCTGATTTTACATTTGATCCTTCAACAGGAGAAGCACCTCTCGAAGTTACATTCACTGATCAATCAATAAGAGGGTATATATACAGCTGGGATTTTGGTGATAGCACGTTTTCAGACCAGCAAAATCCTGAGCCACATATTTATTATAAACCGGGTGAATATACAGTTTTGCTGACTATTGAGAGTGAACGTCACTGTATCGATTCACTGAGGTCGGAAGTTATTACTGTTGAACCGTCATCTCTGGCAATACCTAATGTTTTCACACCCGATGGCGATCCATATAATGACCGGTTTATGGTTGAATCCAAATCATTAAGATATCTGAGTGTTGAGATATTCAGCCGTTCCGGGTTAAAGGTATATGCATTCAGCGGTGAAGGCGAGAACTTGAGAAACTGGACAGGCTGGGATGGTAATATCAACAATACTTCGGTAAAAGCAAAGCCCGGTGTTTATTTCTACATTATCAGGGCTCTGGGATGGGATGATGTCAGCTATGAGGGGAAAGAGTACAGAGGATTTTTGTATCTGTACCGGTAATAAAAGGCATTGACTAATGGTGCGGATTTCAAATCCGCACCAGCATAGAGATAAACTTAGCTGGCGCGAGTTTGAAACTCGTGCCTGGCTTTGAGGTGCATACAACTTACAATCAGATTGTTATTACTCTTCTCCTGCCCTCAACATTCCAATGCCCGGTTGCTTTTCCGTCATTAACGACCGTAACCTTTTCAAATCTGTCGACAGTAGGACATATATGCCATGGTATTCCATAAACCGCATCTCCGGTATTTAACATATCTGCTTTTTCTGTTTTAACTACCATGTGCTCTTCATTATGATTGATTATTACGGCATCTTCGATATCAGGGAAGACAGCCCTGGGCTGAGGCATTTCAGATGCAATTGCCTTATGTCCCAGATCAAGGCAGATAGTGTTTTTATCAGGTTTGCTTATTACACGCGTTAAGAGTATACCGGCATGCAGGAAGTCCATATCACTGAAAGTGCTGCTGCTTCTGTAATCCCATAATAATGTTGTCCCGGGACTCAGTTCTACGTTATCATGTTGTGCATGTAAAGGAAAGGTAGGAGAGCCTCCGGCGATGATTTTCAAAGGTTGGTTTACAGCTTTTTCCAGCTCCTGAAGAAGAACCGTGACAGGAGTAAATGATTCATCACATATTTTTTTGCGTATGGAATAATCCGGCTCGTTTATATGGCCGTCATAAACATGCAATCCTTCAGCGTTAAGCCCCGGGAGGTCGTTGATAAGTCTGAATAATCCAATAGCTTTTTCCCCGGGCTGAATACCGGTCCTGTTCATACCATTGTTGATATCCAGCCAGATACTGGTCATACTGTTTTTTGCAGATGCAGCTTTCGATAACTCTTTTATCGTCTCCTCCGAATCGGTAATACATGAAAACCGTGTTTCCGGAAATGATCGTATAAGCTTGAAGTATCTTTTTATGTTAGGCCCTACAGGCTGATAAGCCATTAATATATCCAAAGCTCCACAAGTTGCAACCATTTCAGCTTCAGCTATAGTTGCACATTTGAATTTGTTTATACCATGATTCATCTGCATCCTGATGATCTCAGGCATTTTATGTGTTTTAACATGAGGCCTCAAACGTTTAGCACTTCCTGCGCATTTAATCATGCTAAGAATATTCTTTTCAATTCTGTCGGGATAGACCAGAAGCGTAGGAGAGAATACATCATCCATATTATCAATTACATACCATTCCTTATACATATAGCTCGGCTTTGAATATGGTTTTAGCATGACCTGAAATTTCAACCCTGTCGCCTTTCAAAGCTACCTTCAGGATTCCGCTCCTTTTTGATACCTGGCGCGAAATGAATTCTTCGCGCCCTGTTTTCTTATTCCAGAAAGGTGTAAGTGCGCAATGTGCAGAGCCTGTTACAGGATCCTCGTTTATTCCCAGTGCCGGTGCAAAACAACGGACACAGAAGTCGAAATTCGTGTCCTCTGAGGGTGCTGTAACGATAAGATTTCCGAACGGAGAATCTTTCATCATATTGAAATCGGGTTTGAGGTTACGGATGTCATCCTCATTATGAAGCAGGGCAAGAATCCAGTTATGGCTGGTACGGTAAAGCTCTTCAGGTCGTATTCCTATAAGTTTCTCAGCAATTGACGGGATCTGAATCGGTTCTAAATCATAAGCAGGGAAATTCATGATAATCCAGTTACCTGATTTTCTTACAAAGAGATCACCAACCCCGGAAGCAAAGGTGATTACTTCATTCCTGCGAACCATACCCGATTGAAATAATACATGTGCTGATGCCAGAGTTGCATGACCACATAATGGGACTTCTGAATCAGGAGAAAAATACCTTATTTTATATTTATTGGTCGTTTTAACAATAAATGCTGTTTCCGAAAGATTCATTTCTGCAGCAAGGTTCTGCATCCATTTCCTTGAAACCTCCTTATTTAGTATGCATACTCCCGCAGGGTTTCCCTTAAATGGTTCGGCGGTAAACGCATCAACCTGGTAGATAATCTTTGTATTCATAATTACTACTTTAATGTTCAACGATTATGCTGACACCCCCCCATCCCCTCACGATCTGCGATCGGGACGACCTGTTCCGCGATAGCGGAAGGCTCTAAAGGGGGGGCTATAAACCCAACAAATAAATAATTTGTTATGGGTTTCAATCTCCCCTTTAGGGGGAGAGGGGTACGCCGTTATTCACCGGTAAATTTCGTGTTTTTATCTAAATGTAACAGCAATTTATCTAAGAAAACTTTGAAAACTAAAATAGTTTTTACATTTTTGCAGCAGTTTTTATTTAATATGGATTACCGGCAGAGGATACTTGAAGAAGCAGCAGTAATGTTCCGTACTTATGGAATAAGGGCAGTAACCATGGATTTGCTGGCCAGACACATGGGTATATCAAAAAGAACAATTTATGAAGTTTTCACCGACAAGGATGAGCTTCTTAAAGGGGTTTTGAAATGGATGACCGATATGCAGAAAGACCTGATAAACGAGACACTGACTGAGTCGGATAATGTAATTGAGGCAATATTTAAGATTCTCGATATTATGACGGAACATTTACGTAAGATGAGTCCCGCATTCCGCCTGGATATGAAAAGATACCACAACGAAATGGTTAATAAACTGAAGGCAGAAGGAGAGATTCCATACTATAAGGAGAATAAAAAAATTATAATACAGGGTATTAAACAAGGCTTGTTTCGTGAGAATATTGATATTGAGATAACTGATAAATGTATGCAGGAAGTGGTAAGAATGTCGAACAACAATGATGACCCCACTTCGAATGATTTTACCGATGAAAAGGTTATCAGGGATTTTTATATAAACTATATGAGGGGTATATCAACACAAAAGGGTCTTGATCTCATAAACTATTATGAACAGCAATACAGGAAATAAAATATTATTCAACAATAATCGTCTAAAAACAAAAGAAGAATTACAGTTAAATGAAAGTTAAAAAGTTAGTCACAATTGCATTTATGATATTGATTTCCGGTTCAATATTAATGTCACAGGAAAGCAATCCGGAAATGAAACTCACCTTGAATGAAGCGCAGGAATATGCATTGTTAAACAACAAGATGGTTCAGGCAGCCAAATCAGATGTTCTTGCTTCAAGGGCTGCACTTTGGGAGACTATATCTGCAGCCTTGCCACAGGTAAATGCCTCAGGATCATTTGCAGATAACCTGAAGCTGATGACAACACTGCTTCCGGGAGAATTCTTTGGTCAGCCGGGTGAGAAAATACCGGTTACATTCGGTTCGCAGTTCAATTCAAGTGCATCTGTTCAGGCAAGTCTTTTGTTATTCAATGCACCTTTGTATATAGGTATTGAGACAACAAAACTTGCCAGGAAACTGAGTGAGGAGAATCTTGAAAAATCGGAGCTTAACACAAAAGAATCAGTGGCATCTGCATATTATCTTATTCTTGTATCGGAGAAATCACTTCAGATTCTGGAGCAGAACATTGATAATCTCAATGAGACCCTTGAATCGACAAAAGCAATGTATTCTGCAGGTATGGCTGAAGAGACCGATGTTGATCAGATGAGATCGAATGTAAGTATGGTTGAAAACTCAAGGAGTTCGCTTGAACGTACTATTGAGCTCAATTATAATCTTCTCCGGTTTCAGCTTGGTGTGGAGGCAGGAACAAGGATTATTCTTACAGAAACCCTTGATAGTCTGGTTGAGCAGGTCAATATTGAAGCACTTCTGTCTCAGGATTTTGATCACACTCAACATGTTGATTACAGGATGATTGCCGGGCAGGAGCAGATGTCTGAACTTGCACTTAAAACACAGAAGGCGTCGGTTTTGCCAACAATATCAGGCTACTATAATTATGGAAAAAACGGTATGGGAGATGAGATATCCGACCTGAGATGGTTCGAGAATTCAGTTGCAGGGTTTCAACTCTCATTGCCAATACTGGCAAGCGGACAGCGATATGCAAAAATCAGGAAAGCCCAGTTTAATCTTGAAAAAGCAAGAAATACCAGGGAAATGGTTGCTGAGCAGCTTATAATACAGGAGAAGCAGTTGCGTTATAACCTGATAAATGCCAACCTGCAGTATAAGAGCCAGATGGAGAATGTGGAGGTCTCGAAAAGAGTCTTCAACAGCACTAAGAATAAATTCAATCAGGGCATGGCTTCAAGTCTTGAACTTACACAGGCGAATAACCAGTATCTGCAGGCGGAAAATAATTATGTGTCAGCACTTATGAACCTGTTGCAAACAAAACTGGCGCTCGATAAACTGTTAAACAATATTTAATTATTATATGATTGCAATAAAACAAAAGATAATGAACTACTTAAGAACAATTCCCGTAATTCTTTGCAGTATGATGCTTCTGGGCGGATGTTCATCATTTGCTGACAGATCATCGGATCAAAGTGAAGTATCAGATGAAAAAACTGCTATACCCGTGAAAGTCTTAACCCTGGAACTTACCAAAATTGCCAGGACGATTGACTATACCGCTACCATTCTTCCCAATGAGGAGATTAATATGGCACCATCATCTCCGGGAAGAATTGAAAGAATATATGTTGAAACCGGTGACAATGTAAAAAAAGGTGACAGGCTATTTTTGATGGACAGGACACAGCTTTACCAGCTTCAGCTGCAGCTGGCAAACCTGGGAAAAGACCTTGCCAGACTCGACACATTGCTCAAAACAGGGAGTGTCAAGCAACAGACATATGATCAGACAAAAACCCAGTATGATGTCCTGAAAACAAATGTGGATTTCATGCAAAAGAACACTCTGATAAAAGCTCCCTTTACGGGTGTTATAACAGGAAAATATTTCGAGGACGGAGAGATGTATTCAGGTGCACCTACATCATTATCCGGTAAGGCGGCTGTGGTGACAATAATGCAGGTAGACCCGCTGAAAGTGAACGTTGCCGTTTCAGAACAATATTATCCATTGATCAAAACAGGAATGAATGCAGTAATAACAGCAGATGTCTATGAGGATAAGATATTCTATGGCGAAGTATTTAATATCGCACCAACGATTAATTCGGTTACACGTTCATTCATTGTGGAGATAGAACTTCCGAACAAGGAAAATATTCTGAAGCCCGGAATGTTTGTACGGGTTTCCATGGACCTCGGAGAGGTTGAGACATTTGTCGTTCCTGCCAGTACTGTGCTTCTGCAGGAAGGTACTAATGTCAGATATGTATTTGCTGAAGATCAGGGAGTAGCAAAACGGGTTGAAGTGATGATAGGTAAAAGATTCGATGACAAACTTGAAATCATCTCTGAAAATCTCAGTGAAGGAGACAGGATAGTATCAGAAGGACAATCCAGACTTATTAATGATGATATATTGGAAATAGTAAAGTAAGTTAAGTAAATAATATAATAAAATGAGTATATATAGTACTTCGGTAAGAAGACCTGTAACAACAATCCTGATTTTCGTTGCACTGATCGTTATAGGTCTGTATTCACTCACCCAGCTTCCCATAGATTTGTATCCTGAGGTCGAACTGCCGTTTGTCGGCGTAGTAACAACCTATCCGGGAGCAAGTGCATCTGATATTGAATCGAATATAACAAGGCCCATAGAAGATGCACTCAATTCAGTGAGCAACCTCAAGGAGATGACATCCACCTCAAGTGACGGCATATCGGTAATCTTTATGAATTTTGAATATGGTACAAATCTCGATGAAGCATCCAATGATATACGAAGCAATCTCAGCTTTATAGAGAATTACCTGCCTGAAGACAGTGAAAGGCCAACAATAATGAAATTCAATTCAAGTATGATGCCCATAATTTTTTATGCTATCACGGCAGATGAGAGTTACAGAGGCCTTGAGAAAATACTTGATGAAAAAATCGTTAATCCTCTCAACAGGATTGAGGGTGTAGGTTCAGTTAATCTCGCCGGTGTGCCGGGACGTAAAGTCTATATTGATGTTGATCCCCGGAAAATGGAGGCATACAATCTTACTGTTGAACAGATCGGCAACATTTTGCGTGCGGAGAACATGAATATGCCGGCAGGTTATATAGAGATGGGTCAGAATGATTATCCTCTGAGGATACAGGGTGAGTTTCCCGAGAGTGATGTTATAAAGAACATTGTTGTAAGTAGTTATAACGGTAATAACGTATTCCTGAAAGATGTTGCAGAGGTACGTGATACAATCCGTGAAACAAAGCTTGATACAAGAATTAATGGTCTTCAGGGAATGACCATGTATGTTCAGAAACAGTCAGGAGGCAATACTGTAAAAGTAACAAGGGAGATAGAAAAGTCACTGGCTTCATTAACAAAGGATCTTCCGCCTGATGTCAAAATAGAAAAGCTTTTTGACAGTGCTACATTTATTAAGGATTCGATCAGCAACCTTACCGAGACGCTGCTTTATGCTGCAATTTTTGTTGTTCTGGTAGTACTCTTTTTCCTGGGCCGCTGGAGGGCTACTATAATTATTATTGTAACGATACCGATTTCACTTGTTGTAGCCTTTATATATCTTTTTGTTACAGGTGAGTCAATAAACATAATCTCACTGACATCTCTCTCAATTGCTATAGGAATGGTAGTGGATGATGCCATTGTTGTCCTTGAAAATATCACTAGACATGTCGAACGGGGAAGCCGGCCCAGAGAGGCGGCAATTTATGCTACAAATGAAGTATGGCTCGCTGTTATTGTAACTACCCTCACAGTAGTGGCCGTGTTTTTCCCGCTCACATTCGTACAGGGACTAACCGGAGTACTCTTCAAACAGCTGGGGATGCTGGTAACAATTACCATAATAACATCAGTTTTCGCTGCAATTACTCTTACTCCTACAATGAGTGCCCTTTTGCTCAAATGGTATCCTATAAGAAAAGATGCGCCGTTCTGGACCTATGATGGGAGTATAAGGAAAGCTCTTGACTGGTTTGACCGTTTTTATGAAAAAACTCTCCGCTGGGCTCTTCATCATAAAACAGTGGTATCACTGCTCTCAATAGTCGTTTTTGTGGTTTCAATGAGCCTGTTTTTCATTATTGATACAGAGTTTTTTCCCGAGGCTGATCAATCGAGAATTACTGCAACAATCGAACTTCAAACAGGTACAAGGGTTGACGAGACCCTTAAAACAACCGATAAAGTAGATAAACTGATAAGTGAGAAATATCCGGAAGTAAATATCTTGTCATCATCAACGGGTTCAGATGACCAGGCTGGATTCTCTTCAATGTTTGGTGCCGGCGGTACACATGTTATAACATATTCGATGAGGCTTGTACCAGTTGAAGAGAGGGGAAAAGATGTAATGACCATCGCTGAAGAAATGCGAAATGATTTGGCGCAATTCCCTGAGATTGTTGACTTTACTGTAAGTACTTCGGAAAGTATGGGGATGGGGGGCTTTGGATCCAATACCATTGACATTGAGGTATATGGTTATAATATTGCTGAAACAAATATTGTAGCTGAAGAACTGGCTGAAAAAATCAGGAATATAGAGGGAGCAGAAGATATTACAATAAGCCGCGATAAATCGAAACCTGAACTACAGATCATCCTCGATCAGAATAAAATGATTGCCAGCGGACTAAATACAGCCATGGTTTCATCTGCCGTGAAGAACAGGGTAGAAGGTATGACTGCAACCCGCCTTCGTCAGTCAGGTGATGAGTACGACGTTGTTGTCAGGTTCAAAGAGAGTGCCCGAAGCACATTGACTGATATTGAAAACATTGGAATAACAAATCCGATGGGTAATACTATCAGGCTGGGAGAGATTGCAGAGATAAAAGAATACTGGTCGCCACCAAGCATTGACAGAAAACGCAGGGAAAGAATTGTTAATGTATCTTTTAAACCTTATAAGAGGTCACTGACAGAACTCCAGAGGGAGGTACAAAATATTATTGATGAAACCGAAGTTCCATCAGGTGTTATGGTACAGATATCGGGTGCTATAGAAGAACAGATGGAAGCCTTTATGGATATAGCTTTCCTTATTGTTGTGAGTCTGATACTTGTTTATCTTATTATGGCCTCGCAGTTCGAATCAATGAAGATGCCTCTCATAATTATGTTCTCTATTCCATTTGCATTTTCAGGTGTTGCACTGGCACTCTTTATAACCAACACCACTTTAAGTGTTATCTCCGGTATCGGTGTTGTGATGCTTATCGGTATTGTAGTTAAGAATGCTGTTGTGCTTGTTGATTTCATCAATCTGATGAGGGAAAGAGGGAATGAGCTTTATGAAGCAATAGCTATTTCGGGAAGATCAAGGCTGAGGCCTGTGTTTATGACTTCAATGACAACAATACTCGGTATGCTTCCTCTTGCCTTAAGTACGGGTTCCGGATCGGAACTTTGGAGTCCGATGGGTATTTCCGTCATCGGCGGGTTGGTATTCTCAACTTTTGTAACACTGGTGTTAGTTCCTATTGTGTATGCAATCTTTGCAAAGCATGGAGAAAGAAATAAACAGCTTGCCGTGTATTCCGAATTCGATTTTATGAACGGTAACGGTAATAACAACAATCGTTAATTACACATTAATATTACAAAGTAATAGTTATGAAAGCAGTTATGATCATATATAACCAGGCACACACTGAAAGAGTTGATTTTCTTTTGGATAAACTTGGAATAAAGGGTTATTCACTCTGGGAAAATGTACAGGGAAGAGGAAGCAATACCGGTGTTCCTCATCTTGGCACACATGCTTGGCCTGAAATAAATAAAAGCACCCTTACTATTGTTGAAGATGATCTTGTTGACACAATCCTTGACAAGGTCAAAAAGATAGATGCTGTTAATGAAGAGGTAGGTATCAGGGCATTTGTATGGGATATTCTGAAGACAGTATAGGTTTCTATTCTTCTTCCTCTTCTTCTTCGTAGGCTTTTATTACAGCTTCCTGTACTTCACCCGGTACCTGGACATATTCACCAAATTTCATTGAATAAACTGCACGTCCGCCGGTAAGTGAACTGAGGGCCGTTGAGTATTTATTCATTTCGGCAAGGGGGACCTTTGCTTTGATGATCTCGAATCTCTTTTCACTTGACATTCCCAGTACCATACCACGGCGACCCTGAAGATCACTGATAACATCACCCATACGGTCGGAAGGAACCCGGATCTCGACATCATATACAGGTTCCAGTATCTTGGGATTTGCGTTTTTAAATGCAATACTGAAAGCATTCCGGCCTGCAAGTCGGAAGGATATTTCGTTTGAGTCAACCGGGTGCATTTTACCATCATAAACATATACTCTGATGTCGCGGGCATAGGATCCGGTCAACGGGCCCACTTCCATTTTTTCCATTATACCTTTGAGAATGGCAGGCATAAAACGTGCATCTATTGATCCTCCGACAATACAGTTCACATATACAAGTTTTCCTCCCCAGGCAAGATTGATCTCTTCTGTATCCCTTATAGACAACTTTATATCTTTACCACCTATTTTTTGCATGTTAATGGGAGAGGAGCCCTCTTCATAAGGTTCAATTATCAAATGTACTTCTCCAAACTGTCCGGCCCCTCCCGACTGTTTTTTATGACGGTAATCTGCCTGGGCAGCTTTCGTTATTGTCTCTCGGTATGGAATCCTTGGAGGATTGAAATCGGCCGGTATTTTATAGATATTATCAAGATGCCACTTCATAATATTCAGGTGGTATTCACCCTGTCCGTGTACTATTATCTGTTTCAGTTCTTTTGAATATTCAATCCTTATTGTCGGATCTTCGAGATGTATCTTGCTCAGTGCCTCACCGAGCTTTTCATCATCACTATCATTCACAGCCTTTATTGCTGTACGAAATTTAGGTTCAGGAAAGTCTATATCATTATATTTCCAGTTATTCCCCGAAGCATTCAAAGTATGCCCCATCCTTGTATTTTTGAGTTTTACGAAAGCTCCGATATCACCTGTATGTAATTCAGGTACCCTTTTTCTGTGCTTACCTGCGCATATATAAATCTGGGATATCTTTTCCTTTGTCCCGTTATTACTGTTTACTATTTCAATATTTTCAGTGATCTTACCGGAATATATCCTGAAATAATTAATCTCTCCTATGTGTTCCTCAATTGAAGTCTTAAAAACAAATACTGATGCCGGTCCGGCAGGATTTGGTTTTATCTCATCGCCTTTGTTATTCTTTTGGGCAGGCATATCAGTTAATGATGGTGCCTCGTTTATGATAAACTCCAACAACCTGTCGATGCCGATATTATTTTTTGCTGAAATACAGAATACAGGGAAAATACCGCGTGATACTATACCTTTGGCAATCCCCTGCCTTATTTCTTCTTCAGTAAGGGTGTCATTTGCGAAAAAGAGTTCCATAAGTGCCTCATCACTTTCGGCTGCTTTCTCTATCAGGGCACTGTGCAGTTCTGAAGCCCTTTCCTTATGCTCATCGGGAATATCAGTGGCCTTGGCGGTTCCGCCATCCTTGGGATACTGAAGCATTTTCATTTTAAGGACATCGATAATGGAATCGAAGCCAACACCTTCATTAACAGGGAATTGTATAAGTGTAACGCTATTCCCGAACCAATCCTTCATCATCTCATATGATTTGTCGAAATTGGTTTTTTCATGATCCAGTCCGTTAACGGCGAATATCAGTGGTTTATTCTCTTTTTCGGCATGGCGGAAATGAATTTCAGTACCAACCTCTACTCCATTCTGGACGTTTATTGCCATAACTGCCGTGTCAACTGCATACAGGGATGAGATGACACCACCGTTAAAATCATCCAGACCGGGTGTGTCAAGGATATTTATTTTCTTATCCTGGTATTCGGTATATAGGACAGTCGAAAATATTGAGTTACCGTTTTCCTGTTCAATTGGACGGTAATCGGAAACTGTGTTTTTAGCATCGATTGTTCCTCTTCTCTCTATAACACTTCCATTAAAGAGCATGGCTTCTGCAAGGGTTGTTTTTCCTGATTCTGAATTTCCCAGCAAAGCAATGTTCTTTATCTGGTCAATCTGGTATGTTTTCATAATGGTCTGATTATAAATTATTGTGATTTTTACCGGCTTAAAGCGCACAAAAATAATAATTTTTTAAAAACAGTTCCAGGGAGATAGCATATTAAAAAAAAAATTCTTTTCTTTGCACCAGTTTTTTGAAACTCAGGAGTACCGGCTTTTCTTTCGGATGTAAGTTTATAAAACATTTTCTTCAGGGAAAGTCGGGAAGTAACCTGCTCAAGACTTACGATTAGAGTTAGTTTCAGAATATGTTTAAGCCTGATTTACTGTGGTTTCAGGCAATATTAAACTGCGGGAATTATTGCTTTAGAGATTTTTTTTGCTTGTTTATAGGAACAATAAATTAAATAAATACCTTTGCAGACCATTTTTTGGAGCAAGAATTAATAATAAAATAACTTAAAATATGCCGACAATACAGCAGTTAGTAAGAAAAGGCAGGAAGAGACTGGTAGAAAAAAGCAAAGCTCCTGCTCTGGATTCATGTCCTCAGAGAAGAGGTGTATGTGTTCGTGTTTACACCACTACACCGAAAAAACCCAATTCTGCTATGAGGAAGGTAGCCAGGGTAAGGCTTACAAACCAGAAAGAGGTAAACGCTTATATACCGGGTGAAGGACATAATCTTCAGGAACACTCCATTGTACTTATCAGGGGTGGAAGAGTGAAAGACCTTCCGGGGGTTCGTTATCACCTTGTTCGTGGCGCACTCGACACATCAGGAGTGGATGGCCGTACTCAGAGAAGATCGAAATATGGTGCAAAAAGGCCAAAAGTGTAACATTAAAGAGGTAAGATATGAGAAAAACAAAACCAAGGAAGAAGATACTGTTACCGGATCCGAAATATAATGACCCGTATGTAACAAGGTTTGTTAATAATCTTATGTATAATGGTAAAAAGAACCTTGCTTATCAGATATTTTATGATTCGCTTGACATAGTGGGTGAGAAATTCAAGGATGAAGGAAAAACTCCTCTTGAAATTTTTAAACAGGCTATTGAGAATGTCACACCTCAGGTTGAAGTCAAAGCCCGCCGTGTGGGTGGGGCAACCTTCCAGGTTCCTATGGAGATACGTCCTGACAGGAAGGTGAGTATAAGCATGAAGAACATGATATTATTTGCACGGAAAAGAGCAGGTCACTCAATGGCTGAGCGTCTTGCGGCAGAACTTATGGCTGCCTATAAACTTGAAGGCGGTGCTTATAAGAAAAAGGAAGATACACACAGGATGGCTGAAGCAAATAAAGCTTTTGCCCATTTCAGGTTTTAATTGATAAGATCATCAGAAGGTAAATGGATCAGAACCTTAAATATACCAGGAACATCGGAATCATGGCCCACATCGATGCCGGCAAGACCACTACTACAGAGCGTATTCTGTACTATAGCGGTCGTACCCACAGGATGGGTGAGGTACATGACGGGAATGCCCAGATGGACTGGATGATCCAGGAACAGGAGAGAGGTATTACAATAACTTCTGCTGCTACCACTACATTCTGGAAATACAGAGACGAGGAATACAAGATCAATATCATTGACACACCGGGTCATGTCGATTTTACAGTGGAAGTGGAAAGGTCACTGAGAGTACTTGATGGTGCAGTGGCAGTTTTTTGTGCTGTGGGAGGTGTTGAACCTCAATCTGAAACTGTGTGGCGTCAGGCAGACAGATACCGGGTGCCGAGAATAGCCTTTATTAATAAAATGGACAGGGCAGGAGCAGATTTCTTCACCGTTGTACAACAGATGAAGAAAAAACTGGGATCACATCCCGTACCTATACAGATACCAATAGGTTCAGAGGAAGATTTCAGTGGAATTATTGACCTTGTTAATATGAAGGCATATACATATTACGAGGATCCCAAAACAGGAACAAACTTCAAAATCGAAGAGATACCCGGTAATATGGTTGATGAGGCAGAAGAATGGCGGGGTAAACTTATTGAATCTGTTGCTGAGGTTGACGATACATTACTGGAAAGGTATATTGAGGATCATGAGTCAATATCTGCTGAAGAAGTACTGGCGGCATTGAGGAAATCAACAATATCGGGAGTATCGGTTCCGGTTACATGTGGTGCAGCCTTTAAGAATAAGGGAGTACAGCTGCTGCTTAATGCTGTTGCAGCATTCCTCCCTTCACCTATTGAAGTCGGCGCTATAAAAGGTATTGATCCAAGGAATGATAATGAAATAAAAAGAGAGCCGGACAATGAAGAACCATTGGCGGCTCTCGCATTTAAAATAGCTACTGATCCTTTTGTGGGACGATTGGTTTTCCTGAGAATATATTCAGGAGTCCTTCGTACAGGAGATACTGTTCTTAATGTCAGAACTGGCAGGAGGGAAAGGATAAGCCGTCTTTTCCAGATGCATGCCAACAAGCAAAAACCGAAAGAAAGTGTATCAGCGGGTGATATTTGTGCAGGAGTGGGATTGAAAGATCTTAAAACCGGCGATACAATATGTGCAATACATAAACCTATTATGCTTGAGACAATGAATTTCCCTGAGCCTGTAATAGGTGTTGCAATTGAGCCCAAAACACAGGCAGATGTTGATAAATTGTCACTGGCACTGGATAAGCTGGCTGAAGAGGATCCTACATTCCAGGTGAAAATCGACCCTGACAGTGGTCAGACAGTGATACATGGTATGGGAGAACTTCACCTTGAAATATTAATTGACCGTCTCAAAAGGGAATTTAAGGTTGTATGTAATCAGGGGCCGCCTCAGGTTGCTTATAAAGAGGCAATTACTGCATCGGCTGAATACAGGGAAGTATTTAAGAAACAAACTGGAGGCAAAGGAAAATTCGCCGATATAACCGTGGAGCTCATGCCCGCTGAGGATGGGATCAGGGGTCTGCAGTTTTTTAATGAAATTAAAGGAGGAAATATTCCGAAGGAATTTATTCCCGCAGTAGAGAAGGGATTTGCTCAGGCAATGTCAAACGGTCCTATTGCAGGTTTTCCTGTCGACAGCCTGAAAGTTGTGCTAAAGGACGGATCATATCATCCTGTCGACTCTGATGCACTTTCATTCGAGATTGCAGCCAAGGAGGCTTTCCGACGTACTGTAGGAAAGTGTAAACCAGTACTGCTTGAACCCATAATGTCGACAGAAGTGGTTACTCCTGAAGAATATGTAGGTGATGTAATAAGCGATTTTAACAGGAGAAGAGGCAAGGTGGAAGGTATGGAAACAAAGGCAGGTTCAAGGGTGATAAGGGCAAAAGTGCCTCTGGCTGAAAAATTCGGTTATGTTACAGTACTCAGAACCCTTACCTCCGGGAGAGCAACATCAACAATGGAGTTTTCTCACTTCGAAGAGGTGCCTCCGGAAATAGCAAGCAGAATTGTTGAAATAACTAAAGGAAAAATACTTTAAATATGAGTCAGAAAATTCGTATTAAACTTAAATCATACGATCATAACCTTGTTGATAAATCAGCCGAGAAGATCGTAAAAACAGTTAAATCTACAGGTGCTGTGGTTAGCGGTCCTATTCCGCTGCCAACACACAAAAAGATTTATACAGTCCTTCGTTCACCTTTTGTGAATAAAAAAGCAAGGGATCAGTTCCAGCTTTCTTCATACAAGAGGCTGCTCGATATATACAGCTCAACACCGAAGACCATTGATGCTCTTATGAAACTTGAGCTTCCCAGTGGTGTTGAAGTGGAAATAAAAGTGTGAAACAAGTAAAGAATAAAAAGATATGCAGGGATTAATTGGAAAAAAGGTCGGAATGACTTCCATATTTGACGAGGACGGGAAGAATATTCCTTGTACAGTGCTTCAGGCCGGACCTTGTGTTGTTACACAGATAAAAACAGTGGAAAAGGACGGTTATTATGCTGTACAGCTTGGATTCGATGATAAGAAGGAAAAACATACAACAAAAGCTGAACAGGGTCACTTTAAAAAAACAGGCACATCTCCTAAAAGAAAAGTTGTTGAGTTTGCCGGTTTCGAAGTCGGCCAGGTTAAGGAAGGAGAAGTACTGACTGCCGAACTTTTTAAACCCGATCGATGGGTTGATGTCAGGGGATGGACAAAAGGAAAAGGCTTTCAGGGTGTGGTTAAACGACATGGTTTCAGCGGTGTTGGAGGTTTAACACATGGCCAGCATAACAGAAACAGGGCACCCGGCTCTCTTGGAGCATCATCATTTCCATCAAGGGTACTGCCGGGTATGAGAATGGCCGGACAAACAGGATCAAAAAAAATAATGGCTATAAGTCTGGAGGTTGTCAAACTTATGCCTGAAGATAATATTTTAATAGTAAAAGGATCAGTACCTGGTCCTAAAGGTGGTTACGTAATAATAACAAAATAATGGAATTAGCGATTCTTAATATAGATGGTAAGGAAACCGGGAAAAAGGTAAAATTAAATGATTCAATATTTGGTATTGAACCTAATGATCATGCTATTTACCTTGATACTAAGCTGTACCTTGCAAATAGGCGTCAGGGTACTCATAAAACAAAGGAACGCAGCGAGATTACCGGAAGTACACGCAAGATAAAAAGACAAAAGGGTACCGGTACAGCACGGGCAGGTAGTATCAAAAACCCTATCTTCAGAGGCGGAGGCCGGACATTCGGTCCCAAACCAAGATCCTATGGTTTCAAACTTAATAAGAAAGTGAAGCAACTGGCAAGAAAATCAGCACTTTCCTATAAAGCCTCAACGAACAATATCATTGTCCTTGAAGACTTCTCGTTCGAAGCTCCTAAAACTAAGGAGATGATTAAAATGAGTGACAATCTGAAAATTACAGATAAAAAATCGCTGATTGTTTTATCGGAACAAAATAAAAATATATATTTGTCAGCCCGAAATATACAAGGGGTAGAAGTTATAACTGCCTCGGAATTAAATACATATGAAATTGTCAAAGCCTCAACTCTGGTGTTTGTTGAGAGCGCAGTTGACGTTTTGCAGGCAACTTTTGAAAATTAGAAAATTTGAGAGATGAGTATATTGTTGAAACCGATAGTGACAGAAAAGATGACAGCCCAGGGCGAAAAATACAATCGCTATGGCTTTGTCGTTGCCAGAAATGCAAATAAGTTACAGATAAAGAAGGCAGTTGAAGAACTATATGGTGTAACTGTCGAATCGGTTAATACTATGCGTTATGCCGGAAAGATAAAGATCCGGAATACAAGGGCAGGACTTCTGAAAGGGAAAACCGTTGCAACGAAGAAAGCAGTGATTACTCTTGCAGAAGGCAATACAATTGATTTCTATAGCAATATTTAATATGGCAGTAAGAAAAATTAAACCTGTTACACCAGGTCAGAGAAACAAGATTATCAGTGCTTTTGAGACTATCACAAGCTCTGTGCCGGAGAAATCCCTCCTCAGGCCGCAAAAGAAGAGTGGAGGAAGGAATGTTAACGGCAGGCGGACTATACGTTATACCGGTGGCGGTCATAAGAAAAGGTACAGGATCATCGACTTCATGAGGGATAAAGATGGTATTAACGCAACGGTAAAGACCATTGAATATGATCCCAACAGGTCGTCGAGGATAGCTCTTGTTGTTTATGATGACGGTGAGAAAAGATATATAATTGCACCTATTGGACTGAAGGTAGGGCAGACGATAGTATCCGGTAAGGAGGCAAGCCCCGATATAGGAAATACAATGTTTCTAAAGGATATACCACTCGGTACCATCGTTCATAATATTGAGCTTAAACCAGGTAAGGGAGGAGCTCTTGCAAGAAGTGCCGGAACATATGCACAGTTATCAGCAAGAGAGGGGAAATATGCGATTATCAAACTTCCTTCCGGTGAGACGAGGATGGTTCTTACAACATGTCGTGCTACAATAGGTACTGTGTCTAACCCTGATCATAACCTGGAAGTGTCGGGTAAGGCAGGACGCAGCCGTTGGCAGGGTCGCAGACCCAGAACAAGGGGAGTGGCAATGAACCCTGTTGATCACCCGATGGGTGGTGGTGAAGGAAGAGCATCCGGCGGTCACCCGAGGTCCCGTAAAGGTATACCTTCAAAAGGATATCAGACAAGAAAGACTAAAAAGTACTCTGACAAACATATTCTGGAAAAAAGGAAAAAATAAGTGATTCATTATGAGCAGATCAATAAAAAAAGGACCGTTCATTGATTTTAAGCTTGAGAAAAGAGTTCTTGAAATGAATGATAGTAATAAGAAATCGGTGATCAAGACATGGTCGAGAAGATCGGTTATCTCTCCCGACTTTGTAGGGCATACCATTGCAGTACATAACGGCAATAAGTTTATCCCTGTTTACATCACCGAAAATATGGTGGGTCACAAACTGGGAGAATTTGCACCTACAAGAGTATTCAGGGGGCACTCCGGGAATAAGTAATCTGTAATGTGAATATTGAAAAAGAAGTAACAATGGGTGCGAGAAAAAGAATATCAGCTGAAAAGAGAAAAGAGGCTTCCCGGGAAAGATGCCAGGCCGTTTTAAAACACTGCCCGACATCGCCAAGGAAAATGAGGCTTGTCACCAAAATGATAGACGGACAGGAGGTCAACAGAGCTCTTGATATCCTTAGGTATAGTCCACAGGAAGCATCGCGCAGACTTGAAAAACTGCTGCTCTCTGCCATTGCCAACTGGCAGGCTAAAAATGAAGGTGTCAGGATTGAGGAAAGTAATCTTTATGTAAAATCAGTTCAGGTTGATAGTGGAAGAATGCTTAAAAGACTCCAGACTGCACCTCAGGGAAGAGCTTACAGGATAAGAAAAAGATCAAACCATGTCACACTTGTGCTTGATACTATGAATAAAGAAATTGAAAAAACATCAGAATAAAGTATGGGACAAAAAGCAAATCCAATTGGTAACAGACTAGGTATAATCAAAGGTTGGGATTCAAACTGGTACGGCGGAAAAGACTTTTCCGGCAAGCTGGTTGAAGATACAAAGATCAGGGATTACCTGAATGCCAGGCTCTCAAAGGCAAGTATCTCAAAGATTGTAATTGAAAGGACTCTCAAGCTCATTACAGTAACAATCAATACAGCCCGGCCGGGAATCATAATAGGAAAAGGCGGTCAGGAGGTTGATAAGCTTAAAGAAGAGCTTAAAAAGATAACAAAGAAAGAAGTACAGATTAATATCTTCGAAGTAAAACGACCCGAACTTGATGCAAGTATCGTTGCCAATAACATAGCCAGGCAGGTTGAAGGCAAAATATCATATCGCAGGGCAATAAAAATGGCAATAGCTTCCACCATGCGTATGGGTGCGGAGGGAATTAAGGTTGTGGTTTCAGGTCGTCTGGGTGGTGCTGAAATGGCAAGAACCGAGACATATAAGGAAGGCAGGATACCGCTTCATACTTTCAGGGCCGATATAGATTATGCATTGGGAGAAGCCCAGACAAAGGTGGGGTTGATAGGGATAAAAGTATGGATATGCAATGGAGAGGTTTATGGTAAAAGAGATTTAAGTCCCAACATAGGAGCCAGGAACGTTAAAGGAAAAGGTCTCAAAAGAAAAACGAAAAAATAATATAACAGCATAAGGAAATGTTACAGCCAAAAAGGTCCAAATACAGAAGAGCTCAGAAGGGCAGAATGAAAGGCAACTCCCACCGGGGGAATCAGCTGGCATACGGGTCATTTGGTATTAAGGCTTTGGAACAAAGCTGGATAACCGGAAGACAGATTGAGGCAGCACGCCAGGCAGTGACACGTCACATGAAACGTGAGGGACAGCTCTGGATAAGGGTTTTTCCTGATAAGCCGATAACAAAAAAACCGGCCGAAGTACGTATGGGTAAAGGTAAAGGCGCTCCTGAAGGATTTGTTGTACCCGTAACACCGGGAAGAATATTGATGGAGGCTGAAGGTGTACCATATAACGTTGCAAAGGAAGCCCTTCGTCTGGGAGCCCAGAAACTTCCTATAACAACAAAATTTGTAGTAAGACGCGATTATGCAGAATAGTAAATATAATCAGAGATGAAAACTTCAGAAATAAGGGAATTAAGCACAGCTGATATCATCGAACGTATCGACACAGAACAGACTATGCTCATCAGGATGAAACTGAACCATGCTATCAGTCCGCTCGACAACCCGAAAAAGATCAGTCAGACAAAAGTCACTATTGCACGCTTACTTACTGAGTTAAGGAAAAGAGAAATAGAAGAACAAAAATCTAAATAGGCACATAATTGCAATGGAAAGGAAATTAAGAAAAGAACGTACAGGGGTTGTTGTAAGCGACGGCATGGATAAATCAATCGTGGTCGCTGTTAAGAGAAAGGTTAAACACCCCATATATGGCAAGTTCATTAACAAAACAAAAAATTTTATGGTGCACGATGAGGAGAATACATGTAAGGTAGGCGACACTGTAAGAATATCAGAGACCAGGCCACTGAGTAAAAATAAGTCCTGGAGATTGGTAGAAGTAATAGAAAGAGCTAAGTAATTATGATACAGCAGGAAAGCAGATTAACAGTTGCTGATAACTCAGGTGCAAAAGAAGTATTGTGCATCAGGGTGCTCGGAGGCAGTAAGAAGAGATATGCTACTGTCGGAGATACAATTATTGTCAGTGTAAAATCAGCACTGCCTTCAGGTGAAGCAAAAAAGGGAACGGTCAGCAAAGCTGTCATTGTCAGGACTAAAAAAGAAATACGTCGTGCCGACGGATCATATATCAGATTTGATGATAACGCTGTCGTCCTGCTGAATAACCTCAATGAAGTCAGAGGGACACGTATTTTCGGTCCTGTAGCAAGAGAACTACGTGATAAATATATGAAGATAGTATCACTGGCACCTGAAGTGTTATAATAAAAAAGATATACTCATGCAGAAGAAATTACATATAAAGAAGGGTGATACGGTTATGGTGATAACTGGCGAATCGAAAGGCCAGAAGGGCAGAGCTCTCGATATCGACAGGAAGAATAACCGTGCCATAGTGGAAGGTGTTAATCTGGTTTCACGACATACCAAACCAAATTCAAAGGCTCCACAGGGCGGGATAATAAAAAAGGAGGCTCCTATACAAATATCAAACCTTATGATTATTGACCCTGTATCCGGGAAACCATCACGTATTGGAAGAAGACTCAACAGTAAAGATAAGTTAGTGCGTTATTCTAAAAAATCAGGAGAGGAGATCAAATAATGTATGTACCAACGCTGAAAACGAGATATAAGAATGAAATCGTTCCTGCATTAATGAAGGAATTCGGTTATAAAACCGTGATGCAGGTACCCAGGCTTGAGAAGATTGTTCTAAATCAAGGTGTTGGCGAGGCTATTGCTGATAAAAAACTACTTGAGTCAGGAGTAAAGGAACTGTCAGATATAACCGGACAAACGGCTGTCCTTACCTATTCATCAAAGGATATTTCAAACTTCAAACTGAGAAGAAATATGCCGATAGGAATAATGGTGACATTGCGAAAGGAGAAAATGTATGAATTCCTTGAAAGATTGATTAGTGTGGCACTACCGCGTATTCGCGACTTTAAAGGTATTAGCCCCAAACTTGACGGCAGGGGTAACTATACTCTGGGTATAACGGAACAGATAATATTCCCGGAGATTGATCTTGATAAAGTAGCCAAGATTATGGGCCTGCAGGTCACTTTTGTGACATCTGCAAAAACTGATGAAGAGGCTTTGGCTCTGCTGAGAAACTTTGGATTACCATTTAAAACAACAAAAAACTGATATTATGGCTAAAGAATCAATGAAAGCCCGGGAGGTAAAACGTGCACGCATGGCAAATAAATATGCTGCCAAAAGGGCTGCATTAAAGGCTGAAGGCGATTATGTGGGACTAAGCCGTCTGCCAAGGAACTCCAACCCCAACAGATTACGCAACCGTTGCAGTATAACAGGTCGTACAAGAGGCTATATGAGACAGTTTGGTGTAAGCAGAATAACATTCAGGGAAATGGCATCTGCCGGACTTATCCCGGGAGTGAAAAAAGCCAGCTGGTAATAAAATAATGAATTTAAACTATATAATAAGGTTAACATGACGGATCCAATTGCAGATTTGCTGACCAGAATAAGAAATGCCATCATGGCCGGTCATAAGGTTGTAGAAACACCGGCATCAAATCTTAAAAAAGATATTGCCAGGATACTTTTTGAGAAAGGATATATTCTCAGTTATAAAGTTATTGATAGTGATAATGGACAGGGTATCCTTAAAATCGCCCTCAAGTATAATTCCAAGACCAAAAAGCCTGCTATCAGGCAATTACAACGGGCAAGCCGTCCGGGCCTCAGACATTATGCCGGGGTCGACAAGATGCCGAGAGTCCTTAATGGACTGGGAATTGCAATAATATCAACTTCAAGGGGATTAATGACTGATAAGGAGGCAAGAAAAGAAAAAATCGGTGGTGAAGTTTTGTGTTATGTATATTAAAAGGAGGAAAATATAAATGTCACGAATAGGAAATTTACCTGTAAACATTCCGGCAGGAGTAACTGTAAATGTCGGTGATACCAATGTGGTAAGTGTGAAAGGACCCCTGGGAGAGTTAAACCAGTCTATAAACAGGGATCTTAAGGTTGAGGTTGTGGATAACCAGGTAATAATATCCAGGCCATCAGACTCAAAAGACCATAAATCAATACATGGTCTCACCAGAGCACTTATTACCAATATGGTTCAGGGTGTTTCGGAAGGCTATAAAAAAGAACTTGAACTTGTAGGTGTAGGTTACCGGGCCGAAGCTAACGGACAACAACTCGAACTGAGTCTCGGCTATTCACATGAAATTATCTTTCAGCTTCCCCAGGAGGTAAAGGTTGAAACAAAGACTGAAAGAAGAAGTAATCCTATTATAACACTTACAAGTATCGACAAGCAGCTTATCGGACATGTAGCTGCAAAAATCAGATCACTCCGTCCACCGGAACCCTATAAAGGCAAAGGAGTGAGATTCGTAGGAGAACATATAAGAAGGAAAGCAGGGAAATCTGCAAGTGTATAATGTGGTAATAGTTAATAGAAATGGCTTTAACTAAGTTGAAAAAAAGAAGCAGGATCAGGAAAAGGATCCGCAAAAAAATAAGTGGTACTGCTGATATACCAAGAGTATCAGTATTTCGCAGTAACAAGCAGATTTATACCCAGGTAATCGATGATCTGAAAAGGGTTACAATATTGTCGGCTTCATCAAAAGAAAAAGAAGTGGCAGATGTTACCGGTATCAAAAAAACAGAACAGGCTAAACTTGTCGGGAAACTGCTTGCAGCAAAGTGTAAGGAGAAGGGAATCAAAAATGTGGTTTTTGACAGAGGTGGGTATAAATATCACGGAAGGGTAAAATCATTGGCTGAAGCAGCACGCGAAGGCGGATTAAAATTTTAACGAGATATGGTAGAAGGTATAAGAAAAGTAAAAACAAGCGACCTTGAACTGAAGGACAGACTGGTAAGTATCCAGAGGGTTACAAAGGTTACCAAGGGAGGACGTACATTCAGTTTTTCAGCAATCGTGGTCGTCGGCAATGAAGATGGTATTGTGGGTCACGGTCTTGGTAAGGCCAGTGAGGTAACTACGGCAATAGCCAAGGGTATCGAGGATGCAAAGAAAAACCTTATCAGGGTACCTGTGATAAATGGCACTATACCTCATGAACAGGCAGCCAAGTTTGGAGGAGCCAAGGTATTGATCAGACCTGCATCCGAAGGTACGGGAGTAAAAGCCGGTGGTGCTATGCGTGCAGTCCTCGAAAGCGTTGGCGTAAGGAATGTACTCGCCAAATCAAAAGGCTCTTCAAATCCCCATAACCTCGTGAAAGCTACATTTGCAGCATTGCTGGATATACGCGATGCATTCTCTGTTGCCGAGCACAGGGGAATAACAATGGAACAGGTTTTTAATGGTTAGAAAAGTAAATTGCAATGGCAAAGATACGTATTACCCAGGTGAAAAGTAAAAACGGAAAACCCGAAAGACAGAAAAGAACTCTCGAAGCTCTCGGCATACGTAAACTAAACCATAGTGTTGAACATGAAGCTACACCCCAGATAATGGGTATGGTGAATAAAATAAAACACCTGGTTAAAGTAGAAAATATTTAAGAATAAAAATATAAATAAAGTTATGGATCTGAGTAACTTAAAACCTGCAAAAGGAGCGGTAAGGAAAAATAAACGTCTTGGCCGTGGACAGGGTTCCGGAAGAGGGGGAACATCAACAAGGGGACATAAAGGCGCCAAGTCACGGTCGGGCTATAGTAAAAAACTGGGTTATGAGGGAGGCCAGATGCCTCTTCAGAGACGTGTTCCGAAATACGGTTTTAAAAATATTAACCGCAGGGAATATAAAGGTATTAATATCAGTGTCCTGCAATCACTGGCTGAAAAAAATAAACTGGAGAAGATAGATCCTGAGATACTTATATCAGCTGGACTTATCTCAAAAAAATCACAGGTAAAAATACTTGGAAAAGGAACACTTGAAAAGAAACTCGAAGTACATGCACATGCATTCAGCAAATCAGCAGTAGCTGCCATTGAAGCACAAAAAGGAACTGTAGTAAAAATTTAATTAAATGAGACTGGTCCAGACCATAAAGAATATTTTCAAGATAGAGGATCTTCGTGCGAGATTAATATATACACTGGGAATAATACTGTTATACAGGCTCGGTAAATATATTTCGCTTCCCGGAATAGACCCTTCACAGCTTGCAGGATTAAAAAGCCAGACATCTTCAGGTATTATGGGTCTGCTGGATATGTTCTCCGGAGGAGCCTTTTCGCAGGCTTCGGTGTTTGCACTCGGTATAATGCCCTATATATCTGCCTCAATTGTTGTTCAGCTGCTGGGAATAGTATTTCCGTATTTTCAGAAACTGCAGAGAGAAGGTGAAAGCGGCAGAAGGAAGATGAATCAGTATACAAGATACCTCACGGTGGCTATCCTTGTACTTCAGGCACCTACTTACCTTGTAAACCTCCATGCCCAGCTCCCTGAAACAGCATTTATAATAAAAGGAACATTCTTTACCGTATCATCAGTGATTATACTGACGGCAGGAACAATGTTTGTAATGTGGCTCGGTGAGAGAATAACGGATAAAGGTATAGGCAACGGGATTTCACTTATTATTATGATAGGTATTATTGCCCGTATGCCATCCAACTTTATCTTCGAGGCAGGAACAAGGATGAATGGAGCAGGAGGTGCAATAGCACTGATAGTGGAAATAGTGATACTGTTTGTTGTCATATTCGGTACAATACTCCTTGTTCAGGGTACCCGGCGTATACCGGTCCAGTATGCAAGAAGGATTGTCGGTAACAAACAATATGGGGGAGTACGCCAGTATATACCGTTAAAGGTAAATGCTGCAGGTGTGATGCCGATAATATTTGCCCAGGCTATAATGATGCTCCCGATAATTATTGCAGGTTACGCAGAATCAGGTTCCGGATTTGTTGTTGCATTTTCAAATATGTACGGCTTCTGGTATAACCTGGTAACAGCTATACTGATTATTGCCTTTACATATTTTTATACAGCTGTTACAATTAATCCTGTACAGATGGCAGAGGATATGAAGAAGAACGGCGGATTTATTCCCGGAGTTAAACCAGGCAGAAAAACAATTGATTTCTTCGATACTATCATGTCGAGGATCACCCTGCCCGGTTCAATATTCCTCGCAATTATTGCAATACTTCCGGCAATAGCTGTGCAGGTGGGTGTTACACCCCAGTTCGCACAGTTTTATGGAGGTACTTCATTGCTGATACTTGTGGGGGTTATCCTAGATACCCTGCAACAGATAGAGAGTCATCTGCTTATGCGTCATTATGATGGCCTTATGAAATCGGGCCGTGTAAAAGGCAGGGCAGGAGGAGTTACGTCAATTTAATATTTATATAACGTTCTTTGATGTTGCATTTAAAGACTGATGAAGAGATTGGGTTGTTGAGAGAAAGCAATATGCTGGTGTCATTAACACTGGCTGAGGTTGCCAGGCATATAAAACCCGGTGTTACCACACTCTTTCTTGACCAGCTCGCTGAAACATTTATTCGCGATAATGGTGCAATTCCGGGGTTTAAGGGTTATGGTGGTTTCCCCAACACTCTCTGCACATCTGTCAACGACGAGGTGGTTCACGGTATACCATCATCCTATACATTGAAGGAAGGGGACATTATCTCTATTGACTGTGGAGTTATACTTGAGGGATGGTATGGTGACAGTGCCTATACATTTGCCGTGGGAGATATTGAGGAGGATGTAAAACGGCTTCTTGAGTACACAAGAGCATCACTCGAGGAGGGTGTAAAGGCTGCAGTCGCAGGAAACAGGATCGGAGATATATCTTCAGCTGTTCAGACAAAAGCCGAAAGCGGAGGTTTTTCTGTTGTTCGTGAACTTGTAGGCCATGGTATAGGGAAAAAACTTCATGAACCGCCTGAGGTTCCCAATTTCGGAAAAAGAGGAAGCGGGTCGAAGATGGAAAAGGGCCTTGTAATATGTATTGAACCAATGATTAACATTGGGAAAAAAGAAACATGGCAGACAAAAGACGGATGGACGATAAAAACAGCCGACGGATTACCTTCAGCACATTTTGAATATGCCGTGGCTGTAAATAAAGGTTCTGCAGATCAGTTGACAACATTTGAATATATAGAAGAAGTTTTGTATAAAAAATAATTGTATGGCTAAGCAACCGTCAATAGAACAGGATGGCACTATCATTGAAGCCCTTTCGAATGCAATGTTCAGGGTTGAACTTGAGAATGGGCATGTGATAACTGCACATATCTCCGGGAAGATGCGAATGCATTATATCAAGATACTTCCCGGCGACAAGGTAAAAGTGGAAATGTCACCATACGACCTGACAAAAGGGAGGATTACATTCAGGTATAAATAAGAAAGGTTAAGATAATGAAAGTACGAGCATCTGTTAGAAAGCGTAGTGTTGACTGTAAAATTGTCAGACGAAAAGGGCGCATTTATGTTATTAACAAGAAAAATCCCAAGTACAAACAGAGACAGGGATAATTTGATTAATTTTGCAACTTATTTAAGAAAAGAGAAATATGGCACGTATTATTGGCGTAGATTTACCGAAGCATAAAAGAGGCGAAGTAGGACTGACATATATTTACGGGGTAGGCAGAAGCACTGCCCAGAAGGTACTCGATAAAGCCGGTGTCGACAGGAACATTAAAGTTGAGGATTGGACCGACGAACAGGTTAATTCAATCCGTAAGATACTGAGCGAGACTTATAAACTTGAGGGAGAACTACGTTCAGAAACTCAAATGAACATAAAAAGGCTTATGGATATCGGGTGTTACCGTGGTGTACGGCACAGAATAGGACTACCGGTAAGGGGACAGAGTACAAAGAACAATGCCAGGACACGTAAAGGAAGAAAAAAGACTGTTGCTAACAAGAAAAAAGCTACTAAATAAAACATAAATATGGCAAAGAAAACCGGAGCAATGAAAAGGAGGCTGGTTAAAGTCGAATCAACAGGCCAGGCTCATATTCATTCATCATTCAATAACATAATTATTACACTGACAAATAATTCGGGTCAGGTTGTTTCGTGGGCTTCTGCAGGCAAAATGGGGTTTAGAGGATCTAAGAAAAATACTCCTTATGCTGCCCAGATGGCATCGGAAGAGTGCAGTAAAGTAGCATACGACCTGGGACTGAGAAAAGTAAAAGTGTTTGTTAAAGGACCGGGATCAGGTCGTGAATCAGCAATAAGGGCAATAGCCAATGTTGGTATTGAAGTCACAGAGATTGTCGATGTGACACCATTGCCACATAATGGCTGCCGGCCTCCTGGAAGAAGAAGAGTATAGAAGAAAATTTAGATTATTACCTGAAAATTAACATTAATATGGCAAGATATACCGGCCCAAGATCAAAAGTTGCTAGGAAATTCGGGGAACCGATTTACGGCCCTGACAAACATCTGGAAAGAAAAAATTACCCTCCGGGACACCATGGTGTGGTTAAAAAAAGAAAAAAGACTTCTGAATACGGATTACAGCTGAGGGAAAAACAGAAGGCGAAATATACATACGGAATACTCGAAAGACAGTTTCGTAATACATTCAAAAAAGCATCCAGGTCAAAAGGCGTTACAGGTGCTGTCCTCCTGCAGATGCTCGAATCACGTCTCGACAATGTGGTTTATCGCCTGGGTATAGCACCAACAAGATCAGGTGCCCGTCAGCTGGTCTCACACCGCCATATAACAGTGAATGCAGAGGTCGTGAATATTCCTTCGTATCAACTTAAACCCGGGGATATCATCGGTGTTCGTGAAAAATCAAAATCCCTCGAAGTCATAGCTGAATCACTTACAACAAACAGAAGATCAAAACTTCCATGGCTGGAATGGGATGAGACACAAATGGCAGGCAAATTCATGAACGTGCCTGAACGTACCGATATTCCTGAAGATATAAAAGAACAACTGATAGTAGAATTGTATTCAAAATAATAATATAAGATAAATCATATGGCCATTTTATCATTCCAGAAACCCGATAAAGTAATCATGCTGGAAGCGGATGACAAGCTCGGGAAATTTGAATTTCGTCCTCTAGAACCCGGCTATGGCATTACCGTAGGCAATGCATTGAGAAGAATACTTCTTTCCTCACTCGAAGGTTATGCTATAATAACGGTTAAAATTGATGGTGTTGACCATGAGTTCTCTACTATCAAAGGCGTGATGGAGGATGTTACAGAAATAATCCTGAATCTTAAACAGGTTAGATTTAAGAGAATAGTGGATAATGTTGATGATGAAAAAACCACTGTAAAGATCCAGAATCAGGATTTATTCAAAGCAGGAGACCTGAACAATTTCCTCACAAATTTTGAGGTACTTAATCCGGAACTTCCTCTTTTCAGGATGGAATCCGGCACCAAAATACAGATGGAGATTACTGTAAGTAAAGGCAGGGGTTATGTTCCTGCTGAGGAAAATCAACCTGTTGATTCAGAATTCGGACTTATTGCCCTTGATTCAATATTTACTCCGATAAGGAATGTGAAATATTCTGTCGAAAACTTCCGTGTTGAACAAAAGACTGACTATGAAAAACTACTGTTCGAAATAGAAACAGATGGTTCCATACATCCGAAAGATGCACTTAAGGAAGCCGCCAAGATTCTTATTTATCACTTCCTTCTTTTCTCAGATGAGAAGATAACACTCGATTCGGACGACAAGCTGGCCAATGAGGAATTTGATGAAGAAGTGTTGCATATGAGGCAGTTGCTTAAGACAAAACTCATCGATCTTGACCTTTCCGTCAGGGCGCTGAACTGCCTGAAAGCTGCTGAAGTTGAAACACTCGGAGATCTTGTCAAGTTCAATAAGAACGATCTTCTGAAATTCAGGAATTTCGGAAAGAAATCACTTACCGAACTTGATGAACTGCTTGAATCCATGAGCCTCTCTTTTGGTATGGATGTCAGCAAATATAAACTGGATAAAGATTAATTAGAATTTTGAGGATTAACAGAAGATGCGACATTTAAAATCTTTTAACCAATTAGGAAGAACGAGTTCACACAGGAAATCAATGATGGCCAATATGGCTTCATCACTGATACTTCATAAAAGGATCACTACAACTGTTGCCAAAGCTAAAGCTCTTAAAACCTATGTCGAACCGCTTATTACCAAATCGAAGCAGGATTCGACCCACTCCAGGAGAGTGGTATTCAGCTATCTGAAGGATAAAACAGCAGTATCTGAACTATTCAGGGAGATATCGGTTAAGGTTGCAGACAGGCCCGGTGGGTATACACGTATATTAAGGACAGGGAACAGACTTGGCGATAATGCTGAAATGTGTATTCTCGAACTTGTCGATTATAATGAAACGATGCTTGGTTTAGGCGATACAGGAAAGACAAAAACGGGAAGACGGAGAAGATCGAAGAAAAAAGCTGCTGAAACACCTGTGGCTGAGAAGAAAATAGCTGCCGGCAAACCAGGGGAGACAGCAGAAGATGAAGTTAAAGTATCAGAAGAGGAAACGACAGAGGAAAAAGCTTCTGCAGAAGATGTTACCAAAGAAGAAGATACAAAAACAGAAGCAACAGCAGGGGAAGAGGAAGCACAGGTAGAATCAAAGACTGAAGAGCCGGAAGCGGAGAAACCGGAGACTGAAGAAGAGCCGGAAGCAGAAAAACCGGAAGATGACGAAGAGAAGAATCCGGAATAAAGGTTTAAGCATATTGCGTAATTGTTTAATAAAAAATAAAAACCTATGAGTCAAATAGCTAGTGTACATGCCCGTGAGATACTTGATTCCCGCGGTAATCCTACGATTGAAGTTGATGTAATGACAGCAAGTGGTTATTTTGGACGTGCTGCAGTACCTTCAGGCGCATCAACAGGTGAGAATGAAGCCCTGGAGTTAAGGGATGGCGATAAAAGCCGTTACCTGGGCAAGGGAGTCATGAAAGCAGTTCACAATGTTAATAATGTAATTGCAGAAGAGATAAACGGGATGGAAGTTACCGATCAGGCTGGTATCGATAGAAAGATGATCGACCTTGATGGTACAAAAACAAAAAGTAACCTTGGGGCAAATGCCATCCTTGGTGTTTCGCTGGCTGTTGCCAGGGCTGCCGCCGCCTTGCATGGGCTACCCCTTTTCCGGTATATCGGAGGAACAAATTCAGTTGTTGTTCCCATACCAATGATGAATATTATAAACGGAGGTTCTCATTCCGATGCACCTATTGCCTTCCAGGAATTTATGATAAGGCCTGTAGGAGCTCCCAGCTTTAAAGAAGGATTGAGAATGGGTGCTGAAGTATTCCATTCACTGAAGAAGGTCCTTAAAGAGAGGGGATTGAGTACTGCTGTCGGTGATGAAGGTGGTTTTGCCCCGGATCTTAATGGTACTGAAGATGCTCTGGAAACAATACTGAAAGCAATGGAATCTGCAGGTTATAAAGCAGGGCAGGATCTGACTATAGCCCTCGATTGTGCAGCTTCGGAATTTTATGTGGAAGGAATGTATGACTATACAAAGTTTGAAGGAGCAAAAGGTGCTAAAAGAAATTCTAAAGAACAGGTTGATTATATTGAAGAACTAATAAATAAATACCCTATTGATTCAGTTGAGGATGGTATGGCAGAAAGCGACTGGGAAGGATGGGCTTTGCTGAATTCCAGAATTGGAGACAGATGCCAGGTTGTCGGTGATGACCTGTTTGTCACTAATGTTGAGTACCTGAAGAAAGGTATTGAGATGGGTTGTGCAAATTCCATACTCATCAAGTTAAACCAGATAGGTTCTCTTACCGAAACACTTGCATGTATTGAAATGGCTCATAAAGCCGGTTATACCACTGTCGTATCACACCGATCGGGTGAGACGGAGGATTCAACTATTGCTGATGTAGCTGTGGCAACACATTCAGGTCAGATAAAGACCGGATCATGCAGCCGTACCGACAGGATGGCAAAATATAATCAGTTACTGAGGATCGAGGAGATGCTCGGAGACCTGGCTGTTTACGGGTATAAGAAATAAGCTTTTTCTAATAGGCTTTTTAGAATAATCTGATTGTCCTTTAAAGACAGAGGGGGCACACGATGTTATTAACAATTGTTAATAACTCTTGTTTATATCACGTTCACAATAAGGAGTACAATAAGTTGGTTTTTGCTGATTCTTGATTTATTTTTGGTCTATCGGGTGAGCGATAAAAGGCTGCTCGAAAGATATGGGACCGGAAAAGGTTACTTAATTGAAGCATGATCCGGTTCATTCAGACCTTCGGGACTGCATATCCGGAGAGCCGGAGTCTGAACTAAGGAACCACAAGTCCCCGATGTTCAGGAGATCGCCGAAAACCGGAAACGTTCTTTCAGCGATTGAGTCACAGGGCCTCAGATTACAATAGGTTTCGGCCTGGAGTGATCTGAAACCGTAACCATAACCTTCGGGAAATGGCAACGGAGCCTGAATGACACTTCTTCCCGGAATGTCCCGCTGTTTGGCGGGAACAAAAGGAAAGCCGGAAGGTAATGCTGTAAAAAGCATTACCGGAAAGCCAGGGGTTGCACAATCCTGCTTGCAGGTGAATGCAGCCGGTCAGAATAACAGTAACCCGACGCCGTTAGCGGCTTCGGTCGCTTATGGTGAATGGGAACTACTCTTCGGAATAGTTCCCATTATTGTTATATAGACACTATATTTGTATAAACCATCCTCATATTCATGTGAATTAAATCCTCAATCCTTTATATCTTTACCCACTGACCTTCACCTTATTTAACTATGCCATATAACGGACTTGCAGATTTTGTAGCCGACCTTGAGAAACAACAGCAACTTTGCCGGATAAAAACATTTGTCGATCCGATACTCGAAATAACCGAAGTAACCGACAGGATTAACAAAAAAAATGGTAAAGCCCTTCTTTTTGAAAATACAGGTACCGGATTCCCGCTGCTGATAAATGCCTTCGGTTCAGATACCCGCCTGAAAATGGCCCTTGGCAGAAGCGATATAGATACAATAGCCACCGACATTATGTCATTGTCAGACATTTCCCGGGCTAACATGCTGAAAAAAATCTCGGCAGCAAAAATGATCTCGCAGATCATGCCAACACATACCAGAGGAAGGACCAGGTGTCAGCAGGTTATAACAATGGATCCTGATCTCGATATACTTCCTGTTCTGAAATGCTGGCCACATGACGGAGGTCGTTTTATTACCCTCCCCATAGTACATACCAGGCACCCTGAAACAGGCCAGACAAACGCAGGTATGTACAGAATGCAGGTACTTGATAAAAAGACTACTGCAATGCACTGGCAGCTTCATAAAACAGGTGCCCGTCATTTTGAGGCATGGAAAAAATCAGGTCAAAAAATGCCTGTGTCCGTTGTCCTGGGAGGAGATCCTGTTTATACATATACAGCAACAGCTCCCCTGCCTGAAAATATTGATGAATACATTCTTGCCGGATTTCTGAGGAAGAAAAAAGTAAAAATGGCCAGGTGTATTACAAATGACCTGTGGATACCCGCGGATGCTGATATAGTGATCGAAGGATATGTCGATCCGGATGAGGAACCTGTTACAGAGGGACCCTTTGGTGATCATACAGGATTTTATTCGCTCGATGACCTTTATCCGGCATTCCATGTAACATGTATAACATATTCAAAAGACGCAATATATCCTGCTACAATTGTTGGTATTCCACCCAATGAGGATGCCTGCTTTATTAAAGCAACGGAAAAAATATTCCTGCCTCCCCTGAAGATAGCCCTGCAACCGGAAATTGAAGATTTTCATATGCCCCAGGCAGGTGTGGCACATAATCTTGTAATTGTTAAAATAAACAAATCATATCCGGGACAGGCAAGAAAAGCCATTGGCTCTTTTTATGGGGCAGGTCAGTTGATGCTCACAAAATACCTTGTAATAGTCAGCGGTGATGTCGATATCCGTTCATACCGCGATCTGGCAATCCATGTCTTTAAAAATACTGATTTCAGATATGACCTGATATATACTTCAGGACCTCTGGATATCCTTGACCATTCATCAGACACATTCGCATTCGGAGGCAAGCTTGGTATTGATGCTACGGAAAAATATGATGAGGAACTGTCGGGAAGATATGATACCGTTCCTCCTTCATCAGTTGATTTAAACAGCAGCATAAAAGATTCCATCCGGAACGATATTGACAAAATTAATATTGCAGATGATATGCCGGTCGCGATAACAGGATTATATCAGAATGACGATCCTAAGGCATCAGAAAAGGCAAGAGAATATTTTAAAAAGAAAGAAATAAAGAATCTTTTCAGACTGGTGCTAGCAGTCGATCACACAGTTGATATTGATGATCACTTTATGGTTGCATGGCAAATACTCGGAAACTCTGACCCCGTAAGGGATATTGAACTTATTGATGATAATACCCTATTCATTGACGGGACGATAAAAGCATATCACAGCAAAGGTTTTCCGAGAAGATGGCCGAATATTGTATGTTCAGATAGAGATACCATTGAAAAAATAAATAATAAATGGGAGTCTCTTGAGATAGGACCCTTCATTCCATCCCCATCCGTTAAGAATTCTGCCATGATTCGTGATGGTGACGGGGCGGTAGTGATAACTAATGTCTGATATTAATAATTACCCGGTTATCCAAACTTTTAAGTCCCGAATTTTAATCTATTTTTGCAGTATCTGATGGTACTTCTTTTTGCTGCATATAACCATAATCTGCTTTCTGGTTATACCGGATATTATGCCGGTTTAGCCAATCAGGGTATAATAACAGGTCTTTCTTCGAATACAATTTCATATATAATTTTCGGGTTGCTGTTTCTTACAGCAATATATCTGATCGTTATATTTCAAACCAGATACCTGGTAAAAACAAAGAGAATATTAAAACAACGAGAAAAAAATCTGGAACAGATGGCGGGTCAGAAAGCTGTCCTTGAGCTTAAAAACAAAAACATAACCGACAGCCTCATATATGCGCAGAGAATTCAGGAAGCTCTGCTTCCTTCTGAAGAATATTTCAGGACTCATTTTCAGGACTCGTTTATATTTTTTCGCCCAAAGGATATAGTAAGCGGAGATTTCTACTGGATAGGGGAAAGAGGCAAAAAGATATTTATTGCAGGTGCCGATTGTACAGGTCATGGTGTTCCCGGAGCATTGTTGTCGATGATAGGGCTTGAGATCATTGAAAAGACGATTAATAAAGACAATATTGAGAAGCCATCCGAAATTCTTGCCGTTCTTAACAAAGAGCTTGAAAAGACATTCAGCAGGGAAAAGAATATCGGCACTATTATCAGGGATGGTATGGATATAGGATTCTGTATGATAGACAGGAGCACAAGGAAAGCTGAATATGCAGGTGCATTTTTCCCTTTATACCTTATTCGTAATAATTCACTCACCGAAATAAAGGGCGATAAGATTATTATAGGAATGAATCCTGCAGGTATGCCATATACCAACCATATATTTGATCTTCAGGATGATGATATCCTATATATCTTTTCTGACGGATATGTGGATCAGTTTGGTGGCAGTGATAATAAAAAATTTATGTATCGTAGATTCAGGTATCTGTTAAATACAATACACCGTTTTCCCCTGAGTGATCAGAAAGCTATCCTTGATGAGAATATTAATACCTGGATGGCAGGAAATCCCCAGGTAGATGATATCATGGTAATTGGTTTTAAGCCTTTTACCGGGAAAGAGTCTAAATGAATTTTTTGATCTTGTCGAGGAGGGCTGATGGCTGGAACGGCTTGCTTATATAGTCATCGATTCCGGAAGAGATGCATTTTTCCTTATCACCCAGCATGGCATTGGCTGTGATTGCTATTATCGGAACATGATTGTTTGTGCTTGATTCAAGTGCCCTTATTTTTTCCGCGGCAACAAGTCCGCTCATTACAGGCATCTGGATATCCATCAGGATAAGATCATAGCTGTTTGTGCCGAATTTATCAAGGGCCTCTTTGCCGTTGGACGCTGTGTCGATACTATGTACAAGAGGCTTCAGGGTCAGGTGAGTGATCTTCTGGTTTATCAGGTTATCCTCAACGAGAAGTATCTTTATGTCTTTCAGTTCTTTATGAGATTTATCCTTTTGGATAAGTTCCTCGATTTTTGGAGAAGCAACTGTTTGTTTCGGCTCCTTTACGGTTTTCCCGAACGGGAGGCTGATATATAGTACGGTATAATTATTGCCAAATTCCTGGCTGAAAGATCCCCTCTTCAAATAAATAAGCCTTGCAGCAAGACTTTGTTTATCCTGTTCTTCATCAATAAGTAAGATATTTTTATCTGTCTGGATCCTGAGCCCGACATAGATTTCCTTTTCGGTTTCTTTATCTTTTTTCAGACTTATCGTAACTTTTATGGGTCTTTCAGAATTTTGATGTTCTATGGTATTAAAGAGATCAAGAAATATCTGTTTAAGGATAATGGGATCTCCGAAGCACTCAAAATCATTGAATTCCTTGCTGTCGAGAATAAAATCGATATTGACTTTATCCTTGAGATTATATAGTTCGATCGTATTTTGTATTGTGGAAAGAAGATTGAAGCTGATTAATTTCGGGGGTTCAAGACTTATATTTTCAGCCGACTGCATTGTCAGCTCATTAACAGTGGTGACCATATTCTTTGATGATGCCACAAATGTTTCAAGAAGCTCTTTCTGTTTTTGCTCAAGGTCAGCCTCAAGCAACATATCGGAAATAATTACAATATTGTTGAGAGGTTCTCTTATTTTATGTGAGAAATTCTTGATGACATCATCTTTGTGTTCATTTGAAGTGGATGCATCGATGATGGTGTTCCTGGCATCAGTCAGAACGGCAGAGGCTTTCCTGACAAGATATAACCCTATAACGGCGGATATTATTGTGACTATTCCGGCAAAAAGTACCAGATCAAACATTAGCAATATTACGGCTATTATCAATGCCGATATTGCTGTATAGGCAAGATTTTCAATTAGTTTCCTATTTCTTGAATAGTACTCACCTGCTGATTGTTTTAAATCAGTATTATTGTCTTTTACCGATTTACTGGCCATTTCTGGTTATGTTGAATTCATGTAAAAATAAACAAAAAAATATAGAATATACACCCGGAGTATTTAACTTACTTTAATGGAAAACGTTATTTTTGTTATTGCGGTATGATATTTGAGCAGAAAAATTATAAACTGAATGTTGTGAAGAGGAGTCTGGGAATACTAATATTATTGGTTGCATTTTCTCTCATTAAGGCAGTTGGCCAGGTTAGAGATGATAAGGTTAAATATACCCCTGATTTCAAGTTTAAGGATGGTATTTACCTCAATTTCGATCAGGTAAAGACAAACAATCCTATTCCCAAGGCAAAGCTACTAACCTCAACCGATTATAACGACAGGGAGTTTTTCAAAAAGCTACTAGCCACAGGTAAGATATATTTTTATGATGATATGGGTATCAGGCAGGAGATTGTTACCAGTTCGATATGGGGTTATGCAAGAAACGGGGTCTTATATATACAGGTACAGGAGAATTTTAACAGGATAACATACGTCGGGAATATCTGCCATTTTGTCGCTGATATTTTAACATATGATCCTCGCTATTATGGTTCGCCTTACAGTTATTATGATCCTTATTATTCACCATATTCACCATATGGATATTACGGATACGGAGGATACTACTCGAGGTATCCTTACGGATATAATCCATACAGGGCCAGTAATCTGGCAAGGAGTGAGATAAAGCAATATCTGATTGAATTTGAAACCGGTAACATAGCTGAATTTGATATGAAGAATACAGAGCTGATGCTGATGAAGGATCCTGAACTTTATGAAGAATATGCCCAGTTACCGCGCAGGAAAAAGAAAGACCTGATGTTTGTCTATATAAGAAAATATAATGAAAGAAATCCTTTGTATATACCAGTAAATGAATGAATAATATGAAAAAAGCAATTGCCGTTCTTTTTATGTCGTACTTTTCCCTTCTGCTTATCGGGCAGTCACCTTTCCCAAGCAAGGAAGAGATACAGGAATTCAGTGAATCAACAACCTATGTTGTCCTGGAGGATGATCCTTTAGCTGACTTCAACTTTTATATCAGGGATGCTATGAAGGAATACTGGGAAATAACACCCTATGATTTTATGAGTGTCAGCGATTTTAATGTACGCCGGATAAGCTCATCCAATTCGTTTATTGTACTTACTGAAACCAATTATGAGAAGGATAAGGCGCATACGGTATATAATTTTATTAATCTTCTTCTCGGTAAGGACGTTGACCAACTGGGGGAAATGCCTGAGATTTGTGCAATACCCCTTTCATATGTCGGAGAAGTTGAAGATGAATATGGTTATAAACTCGGTGCTGTATTATCATTTATGCAGAAACATGCCCGGCTGATTATGGAAGATCCTTCAAAAACCGGAAGAAAGTACCTCAAATATTATAATGAAAATATTCCTTCAATAAAGGGTAAGACAATCCTTGTAAAACAGGAGGATCTATCTACGGAAATAAATACAATAAGTAAGATAAATGATATTTATTCGAACGAAGTTCAAATAGTACCGGAAGAAGAAATAGTTAAAGCTATTCAGGAAAAGACTCCTAATACATTGATCCTTCATAAGGTATCACCTCCCGGTGAAAATGTCAGGGAAGGATACTGTTTTAAAATGCTCATCGGAACAGATGATGCCAATATGTATTATTACGATATGCACACTATCGACAAAAAACATCCTAATGGGCTTCTGGCTTCCGATTTAAAGCGTCTGGCACGGTTTGATTGATGCATCATTGCCATATTAAAGCCGTCTTTAAATAAACTGAATAAAATATGGAAGAGATTAGAGTATATTCTGAGTCAGAAAGAAATTGGGCCATGCTCTGCCATTTGTCAGCATTTGCCGGTTTCTTTTTTCCTTTTGGAGCAATTATAGGTCCGCTTATCTGTTGGTTATCGAAGAAAGACGAATCGGTATGGGTTAATGAGAACGGTAAAGCATCTATGAACTTTCAGCTTTCCATGCTGCTTTATATCGTACTGTCAATACCTCTTTCTTTTATTATCATAGGAATCCCTATAATAATATTTTTGGGTATACTGAAAATTGTCTGTGTAATAATTGCAAGTATCAGGGCTGCAAAAGGCGAGAGATTTAAATATCCTCTATCTATACCTTTTATACAATAATTTACCCCCCAATCCCGCTAGAGCGGGACTATAAACCCTTAATAATAAATAATATGACACATTAATATAATGGGTTTTGTACCCCTTTAGGGGGTGTTCCGCGAAGCGGAACGGGGGTCATCCCTTCAGGGGGCAGGTCATGAGCCATAACGTCCTGATAACAATCGGTAGCTATCGGTAAGCTGATGACCGGAGGTAGTTGATTTTACAGATAAGATAGTATATATTTTTATTGTTCCTGAAGGCTATGTGTTTTCAGGATTTTTTTTTAACTTGACTCTGTCAAAGCAAGTGTACCATGGGAACAGATACTAAAAAGAAAAGGATCAAGGTGGAGACTTTCAAGAAGAAAGATCTGTACCACGATATCCGGCCTGAAAAAAAGGAAAGACTTGGCAGGAAAGAGTACGAGAAATTACTCAGGAAGCTCTCTATTGAACTGGTAAAACTCCAGGAATGGGTAAAGGCAAAGAAACTGAAGGTCGTCGTTATTTTCGAAGGCAGGGATGCTGCCGGCAAGGGAGGTGTTATAAAAACAATTGCCGGATGCCTCAATCCCAGGATCTGCAGAATAGTAGCACTGGGTGTACCTACTGAAAAAGAAAAAACACAGTGGTACTTCCAGCGATATGTTACACATTTGCCGGCAGGAGGTGAGATAGTACTGTTCGACAGAAGTTGGTATAACAGGGCCGGTGTGGAAAAAGTAATGGGCTATTGTACAGATGAAGAGTATGAGGAGTTCCTCAGATCATGCCCGGAATTTGAAAAAATGCTGATACGATCGGGTATTGTATTGATAAAATACTGGTTCTCGGTAAGTGATAAGGAACAGGAAAACAGGTTCCAGGACAGGATAAAAGATCCTACAAAACGCTGGAAGATAAGTCCGATGGATGTAGAATCACGCGATAAATGGGTGGAATATTCCATGGCAAAAGACAAGATGTTTTCATATACCGATACAAAACTATCGCCATGGTATGTAGTTCATGCCGATGATAAAAAAAGAGCCCGCTTAAATACTATAGATCATCTGCTGACACTTATTCCTTATAAAGACCTGACACCTAAACCATTTAAACTGCCTCCGCTTAAACATGATGTAGCCTATGTCAGACCACCGGTTACCGACCAGACCTTCGTCCCGGAAAAATATTAGTGAGTCATTTAGTCTGTAAAGTCCATAGATAAGATTTACCGACTTCTGACTTTATGTACTTTAGACTGTTTTTTTCTTACTTTTGTCTAATAACTTTTATCTTTTAACTTTTGTCTTTTATCTTTCCTTATGGCCTCCAAACCTTCCATACCCAAAGGCACCCGGGATTTCTCAACTGATGAAATGCAGAAAAGGGATCATATTTTCGATACCATAAAAGAGGTTTTTAAATTTTATGGTTATCAGCCTATTGAGACCCCTGCCATGGAGAATCTCACAACTCTTCTGGGAAAGTATGGTGATGAGGGCGACAGGTTAATATTCAGGATACTTAATTCAGGTAATTTCCTGTCAGATACAAGCGACGAGGATTTAAATGAAAAGGATACGGGAAAACTCGCATCCCTGATTTGTGAAAAGGGCTTAAGATATGATCTTACCGTACCGTTTGCAAGATATGTTGTTCAACACAGGGATGAAATAACTTTCCCTTTTAAAAGATACCAGATACAACCTGTATGGAGAGCCGACCGTCCACAGAAAGGAAGATACCGTGAATTTTTTCAATGTGACGTCGATATTATCGGATCCGATTCATTGCTCAATGAATATGAGTTGATTAAGATAATCGATGATGTCTTTGCCGGCTTAGGGATAAAGGTCATGATAAGGATCAATAACAGGAAAATATTACTTGGTATTGCAGAATATATCGGAGAAAGCAGCAGGATAACAGATATAACGGTAGCCATTGACAAACTCGAAAAAATCGGTCATGATGCCGTTAACACTGAGCTGAAAGAAAAGGGAATCCCTTCCGGGGCAATTGAAAAGCTTAATCCGTTAATGAAGCTGAAAGGTGATATCAATGAGCAGCTGTTAAAGCTAGAAAAGATATTGTCCGGGTCAGCAATAGGAACAGCTGGTCTTAATGAGATGAAAGCACTTTTCTCATATATCAGGGATGGCAATATCTCTGCTGCTGTTGATTTCGATATTACACTGGCAAGGGGGCTCGACTACTATACCGGTGCGATTATTGAGGTCAAGTCGGCTGACTTTGATATTGGAAGTATCTGTGGTGGTGGCCGTTATGATGATCTTACAGGTATTTTTGGACTGGAAGGGGTATCAGGGGTAGGTATATCATTCGGAGCCGACCGTATTTACGATGTCATGAGTCATCTTAACCTCTTTAAAGAAATAACTTCCCCTCCGGTAGATGTGCTTATCCTGAATTTCGGCAGTGAGGAAACGAAATATGCACTTGGGATACTAATGAAGGTAAGGGAACTAGGTATTAAAGCTGAACTATATCCCGATGCCGTAAAGCTTAAAAAGCAAATGTCGTATGCCAATACCCGGGGTATACCCTATATTATTATTGCCGGTGAAGATGAGATCAAAGGAAATGAGGTAACAATCAAGATAATGTCATCAGGTGTACAGGAAAAAATATCATTGAAAAATCTTGATACCTATTTCCTTCCCATTATCAATAATCAGACCTGATTAATTACAATCTGCTTATAACAGGATTCATCTCTGGATTTGCTGACGTCTTTCCTGTAGCTCATTAAGTAATTGCTGCCTGAATTGATTTTCTGCCTGGTAAAGCCTTAATACCTTTGTTAATATCACTTTTAAGGATCCGGATTATTTCTATATACTCACCGGAACGACTCAAATAGAAACAGTTTTTATCTTAGATGTAAGATAATGTAAATGGTTTAAAGTTAATTATAACTTTGTACTTAATACAACTAATATCTGATGGCTCTTCAGTGTGGCATAATAGGATTATCGGGTGTGGGGAAAACAACAATATTTAACTGTTTTTCCAATACAAAGGGAGAAACGCATGATTTTAATTTCATAGGAACAAAATCGAATATCGGTATTGTACAGGTCCCTGATGAAAGGTTGTATGAGATTGAAAAACATTACACTACAAACAAGGTTGTGCATACTACAGTTGAGATGGTCGATATTCCAGGGTTGGTTAAAGGATCGGCAGGATCAGAAGGAGGTGCCAATAAGTTCCTTGGTGAGATACGTAACACGGATGCTTTGATACATGTGCTCAGATGTTTCGATAGTGATTCATTACCACATGTCGAAGGCACAGTCGATCCCATAAGAGATATTGAAACAGTCGATCTTGAGCTTCAGGTAAGGGATCTTGAATCGATAGATAAAAAAATTGAACGTCTCAGGAAGTTGTCCAAATCAGGTGATAAGGATGCAACTAATGGAATAGAAGTGCTTAATCGATACCATACTCATATTGAGGATTTTAATAATGCCAGAACCCTCGATTTAAAGGATGAGGAAAGGAAATACATTGATGATCTCTTCCTTCTCACGATGAAGCCTGTTATGTATGTGTGCAATGTTGATGAGGGATCAGCTGTTGAGGGGAATCATTATTCCCGGGGTGTTAAAGAGTATCTTAAGGACAGGAATACTGAGATACTTATTATTGCAGGAGATCTGGAAGCAGAGATTGCTGAACTCGAGAACAGTGAAGATCGTCAGGCTTTTCTGGAAGATGCCGGTCTCCGGGAGCCGGGAGTAAATAAACTGGTAAGGGCAGCATACCGTTTGCTGAATCTCGAAACTTTTTTTACAATGGGGCCAAAAGAAATCAGGGCATGGACAATAACAAAAGGAATGACTGCTTCTCAGGCTGCCGGTGTGGTCCACAGCGATTTTGAACGCGGGTTCATCAGAGCTGAAGTGATGAAATATAACGACTTTATTACCCTTGGTTCGGAACATGCCTGCAAAGAAGCAGGAAAATTTCATGTTGAAGGCAGGAATTATGTCGTCGAAGATGGTGATATACTCTTTATAAGGTTTAATGTATAGTTATTGGCAATGAAGGTAAAGTGGTCTCTGGTAATAATTATGTTTTTGCTGGCAGCGAGGTTTTGCTTAGCCCAGGAGACAATAACCGACAGCCTTCTTCGTGTGGAAGTATCAACTTTCGGCCAGGCCAGGGTGAAAACATCCTTCTCAGGTAAGGCAAAAACTGACGACCTGTTAAAAAATGTTTCTGTAAGCTCGGTAATAGATGATCGTGCTGAGATTGTCATTTCACCACTGACTCTCGATTGGTTTATATCACGGAAATATGACTATGTTATTCTTGAAAGGCCTGACAGCAAGTCTGTTGTAATGGCACGTGATGTCAGTCATGCCATGGAGTGGGATAGTTATCCTTCATATACACAGTACGATTCCATCATGAGGGATTTTGTACAGCGATACCCATTATTATGTATGCTTGATACTATCGGGACCAGTATTTACGGTAAGCTTGTCCTGGCATTAAAAATATCGGATAATGTAAGTATTGATGAAAACGAACCGGAGGTATTTTATACTTCATCAATGCATGGTGATGAGACAGCAGGCTTTGTGTTAATGCTTCATCTCATTGATTATATTCTTGAAAATTATGGTGCTGTTAACAGGATAAATGAGCTTGTCGATAATCTCGAGATCTGGATCAATCCCCTTTCAAATCCTGATGGCACATACCTTACAGGTGATGTAATCACTAACCCTACCAGAGGTAATGCCAACGGATACGATCTGAACAGAAACTTTCCTGATCCAGGCATAACATATGTCACAAGGCAGAAAGAGACTATTGACATGATGAAATTCCTGAGCGAACACCGGTTTGTGATATCTGCCAATTTCCATTCGGGTGCCGAGGTTGTAAATTATCCCTGGGACAGGTGGTCGAGACTGCATCCCGATGATGACTGGTTCTATGATATAAGCAGGAGATATGCTGATACAGTACATCTTTATTCTCCGGCAGCGTATATGAACGATCTTGATAACGGAGTTACCAATGGCTATGACTGGTATTCTATTCGCGGCGGACGGCAGGATTATGTCACCTATGAACTGCAGGGCAGGGAGGTGACAATAGAGCTTGTTAACTCTTATGTTACACCTGCCGATCAGCTTGAAACTTTATGGCAGTATAACCGGCGTTCACTGCTTGGATACCTCGAAAATGCATTGTACGGGATACATGGGGTTGTCAGGGATGAAATAACAGGTGAGCCGGTTGCAGCAAAGATATTTATCACCGGGTATGACCAGGACAGTTCTCATATCTATAGCGATACTCTCTCAGGTTGTTTTATCCGCCTTCTTTCCCCCGGAACATGGGATCTGACATTCACAGCATCAGGATATTATGAGACTGAGGTTGAAAATATTGTCGTTCTTGAAGGAGAGACAACCTCAATAGTGGTCGAAATGATGCCCGTGGTGAGTCCGGTTGACACTATTCCCACGCCTTCGTTGATAATATACCCCAACCCGGCAGAAGAACATATCAGAGTTATCCTTCCCCAAAGGCAAAAAGGGATAATCAATATCAAACTATACAATCCATACGGTTATAAACTGTCAGATTATGATGAAGACACTTCCGGCGGCCATCCTCTCGTCCTCGATATTGACGGATATGCAGCAGGAGTTTACACATTGGTAATCACTAATACAGCTACAGAATTTTCAGATACCGGCCGTTTTATAATTATACGGCAATAGCAGTATGTTTCCTGAAATACTTACCCTTACTATTGGTTCTATCATTAAAAAAATTATTTTTGGAGCTTTGTTTTTTATTTACAGGATAAACGCAATTATACTTTTATGAGGTTAAAAGGTCTGATAGTTATTTTTCTTATAATGGTTGTTTATACAGGAGTAAAGGGGCAGGGCGCATATATACCTCCGGAAAAGCCAAAACTTATTGTCGGTATCATAGTGGAACAGTTAAGATATGATCAGATAGAAAGATTTTCTGACAGGTTTGGTGATGGGGGTATAAGACGTCTTTTAAATGAGGGGACCTTTTATCAGAATGCGGCATACCAGTATATGCTCACCCAGTCAGCAACAGCACATGCCACAATTTCTACAGGTACAGAACCGGCCTGGCACGGGATAGTATCCAACAGCTGGTACTTTCCGCTAAGAAATGATCTTGTTTATTGTACCCAGGATCCCGGTATCTATCCTGTCGGCGGAGGCTATGAATCAGGTTTGCATTCACCTGTTCATCTGAAGGCATCTACCTTTACAGATGAACTGAAAATGGCAACACAGCAAAAAGCAAAGGTATTTGGTATTGGTATGAAAGACCATGCTGCTATTCTGTCAGCAGGACATGCTGCCGATGCTGCCTACTGGTATGATAGTGGTACCGGTAACTGGATCACAAGTACATGGTATATCGATTCGCTGCCCGCCTGGGTAAATGATTTTAATGCAATGCTTTACCCTGAGGCCTACCTGGATAAAACATGGGATATGAAAGGACCTCAGGAATATTATTATGATTGTGTCCCTGATACAAATACTCTTGAACTGGGCTTTAATGGTAAGAATTATTTCCCTTATGACCTTAAAAGGATAAGAAATGAATGGCTCACAGAGCACCAGGATGATCTATCGCTGCTCAGGGAAACACCCTTTGGAAATACATACACTACCGATTTTGCAAAAAAGCTTATTGAAAAAGAGAGTCTGGGCAAGGATGATATAACTGATGTCCTAACGGTCTGTTATTCAGCCACTGGTTATATAGGGCACAGGTTTGGCCCGTCTTCTTATGAAATGGCTGATGCTATATTAAGACTGGATAAGGAGGTAGGCGATCTTTTGACCTATCTTGTTGATTCTTTGGGGAAAAGAAACATACTTGTATATTTTACGGCATCTCATGGTATTGCTGAGATACCTGGAGTTCTTAAAAATAACCGTATTCCCTCAGGTTATTTCAAAACGGAACAGGCAATCTATCTTCTGCGAAGTTATCTGAAGGTGAGGTATGGTGAAGGGGAGTGGGTAAAAGGATATATCGGGAATCAGATTTATCTTAACAGGACTCTTATTGAAGATTCAAAGATATCTCTGGATGAAATCCGGAAAAATGCGGCAAGATTTATTGTCCAGATGTCGGGTGTTAATTTTGTATATCCTTATTCTGATTTGGGAATAAACAGTTACGGGAATGAGAATCTGGAAAGGATCGTTAACAGCTACAATCCCCAGAGGTCAGGTGATCTTATAATAACATTTAATCCGGGTTGGGTTGAATCCAGTACAGAAAATGTTACGGATCATGATTCATCGTATGAATACAATTCGCATGTTCCTCTTATATGGTATGGATGGAGTATAGACAGGGTTTCAGTTAACAGGAATATAAATCTCACTGATATTGCACCGACTTTATCATCACTTATAAAAATTCCATATCCGAATGCCTGTACAGGCAAGCCTCTTTATGAATTGTTCAGGTGATCCTTAGATTATCTCTTATGGCACAAGCATCTGCCAGCAGGGCAGGATTCTTTTCACAGCCGTTTCCTAAGATAATAAGATCGGCTCCGGCATTGAATATATCTTCAACCTCTTTTTGTGTTTTTATACCTCCGCCTACAGCAAGCGGAACAGATATATTTTTTCTCACCAGGCTCACTATTGAATCAGGTACAGAATAAGTGGCTCCGCTACCTGCTTCGAGATATATCATACTTAATCCGAGCATTTCACCTGCAATAGCTGTTGCAACAACAATATCGGATTTGTCGGAAGGTATAGCTTCTGTCTGACTTATATATTCGACAGATGTTCTTGATCCGCAGTTTATCAGGATATAACCTACGGATACCAGTTTATCCCGTACATCCTTGAGATATGGAGCAGCGATAACGTGGTTGCCGATAAGCAGTTCAGGGTTTCGGCCTGAGATGAGTGAAAGGAGCAGTATGGCATCAGCCTTATGGCTTAACTGAAGCAAATTCCCCGGGAAAAGAACTACAGGTATTGTGCAGTATTCCCTGATAGTATCGATAAGGCTGTCAATAGTATTGAAAGTGATGCTTCCTCCTGCCATAATATAATCAGCCTTACAATCTGATGCTACCTTAAGGATATGTTTAAGGGAATCGCCGCTTGCTTTATCCGGATCAAGAAGAAGTGCGATGCTTTTTTCCTCTGGAAATTTGTTTGATCTCATAGTTCTTTTTTGTCCACACTATTGCATAATTGTCATACCTCGAATAAAAAAGGTCAAAGGATTCATTTATTCTTCTTGTATGTACAGCGCCTTTTATCTCGCCGGAATCCTTTATATCGAATGGTTCAATTGTAATATTTCTTCTTATGCTGATACCTTCCTTGTCACATATTTTATAGAGAGCCTCTTTTGCACACCAATGAAGATAGAGGTGATAATTCTTGTTTTCTTTCTCTTTTGTTATTTTTTCATGTCTGTTGATGAATTTAAAAGCAACTTTCCCGATGTTTGCACCCATGTATTCAAGGTCTATCCCCACCTTTTCATTGACACTGCATAGTATGGCTGTCAGCTTATTTGAGTGTGAGATACTTATGAATCGTGATCCGTCCTTAAGAAAGGGTTTATTGTTTTTATTATATACTATTTTTGTTTCCTTTCCAAGCAGTTCTGTAAGAAGAGCTCTGACACTCAGGAATTCCAGCCTGCGGGAATTACTGGTAAAAGCTCTGTACTTCTTTTTATCTTCATTATCGAGAGTTACCATTCCCAGAAGAGTATCAACATCCTCTTCAATTTTCCAAACACCCAGGATTGACGATTCATTCAGATAATGTTTTGTAATACAGCCCATTAATAGTTATAGATATATTATTTTTCATTCCATTTCAGGGTTTCAATCAGGTGTATGATATCCTCCCTGAAGAATTCATTTAAAGGTGCCAGTGAATCAGGGTTCGGTTCAGACAGGAAGTAAAGTGATCCCCTGAAAAAATGCTGTATGCTGTCTGTCACAAAAAATTGTACTGCCGTGGCAGTGTTACCCTTGAGGTCGTAAAGAATCCCGTATACCTTATTTTCCCCATCAATAAACACCTGTTCCTTTATGGCATCGGCTTTTATTATATGATTCTTAACATTCATCCTGTAGGTCTGTTCCATAAGATCTTCAAGATCATTATTTATTTTTTTGTAGGTAAGGTATATTTTTGCCTTATAGGAGGGGAAATTTATATTAAACCAGCCGGGTTCAGAGTATTCATCTGTATCGAATACAATCTGTCCATATCCGGGGTATTCAAAACTTAATGGCATATTCATGTTATTCGACATACTGTCGTGGAATACAAGATATTCTTTTTCAGGAAGGTCAATCCTGAAGTAACCTTTGGGTCTTGGAACAGGAACGTCCCGGCATCCTGTTATGATACTCAGAAACAAGAATATGATAAATAATTTATTCGGATTCATCAAAATCTTCTTCTTTAATACCGACACGTATCTCTTTAATTCTCCTTCTGTCGGCTGATTCGATAGTGAATGTAAATCTGTCGTGGCTAACAACCTGTCCTTTTTTTGGTATTTCGCCGGTAAGTTCAAGTATAAGGCCTGCAAGAGTCTCCGATTCGCCTCTCACTTTTTCGAAAGGATCGTAGTCAAAACCAAGGATCTTATTAAGGTCATTCAATAATATTTTACCGGCGAAAATATATTTTTTCTCGTCGATCTTCCTGTACAGCACCTCTTCGTCATCACTTTCATCGGTTATTTCACCGACTATTTCCTCAAGGATATCCTCCAGGGTAATTATTCCTGCAGTACCTCCATATTCATCTATCACAATGGCCATATGTATCTTGTTTACCTGGAATTCTTTCAGCAAGTCATTTATTTTTTTTGTTTCAGGCACAAAATATGGAGGACGCAAAAGGGTCTGCCACTTGAAAGAACCCGGATTATTGATATAGGGGAGTACATCTTTTGCATATAAAATACCTTTTACATTGTCGAATGACTCTGAATAGGCTGGTATCCTCGAGAATCCTGATTCTATTATAACAGGAATTATATCCTTGAATCCCATTTTTATATCAACAGCTGTCACATCGATCCTGGGACACATTATTGCACTTACATTTATATTTCCGAAATTAAGTATACCCTTTAGTATCTTTTCATCCTCCCTGAGATCATCTGAAGTAAGCTCCAGGGCATCAGAAAGGTCATTGATGCTTATTTGTTCCTGCCGTTTACCTGCTCTTTTCTTTACCAGTTGTGTGGAACTTATAAGCATGGAGGCTATAGGACGAAAGATTTTTTCAGAAAAGGAAAGTGGAAATGCCATAAAAAGAGCCACTTCGGTGTTATTTTTTGAAGCATATACTTTTGGTAAGATCTCGCCAAAGAAGAGTAAGAGGAATGTAATTACTATAGCTTCCAGCAGGAATCCCAGAACAGGGCTATCGCTGACATCGAATAATCTGGAGCTTAAAAAGGCAGCAAGCAATACTACTGCAACATTTATAATATTGTTTCCGATGAGAATAGTACTTAATAGTCTTTCGGGCATACTGTATAATCTGAGAACCACCTTTGCTTTTTTCCTGTTATCGTTCCTGAATCTTTCAAGATCTTCAGGACTTAAAGAGAAATATGCCACTTCGGAACCTGAAAAAAGAGCAGATCCGAAAAGCAAAAGAGCCAGTACCACAAATCCAATAATTATTTTGTAATCAGGAGTAAGGACTATTATTCCTGCAAGAGATTCCAATACTGAATATGAATATCCAGGTTCCACCTGAATCGGTTTTAGTTTAGACTAAATCAGAAAGGGAGGTCATCCTCATTTTGTGAGTTCTCAAATTCCCGGTCATCCTGATAATTGTTACTCACGGTTTTTTTATCCTGATCCTTGTCAGACGAAGTGTAATCGGAATCAGGTTCATTGACTTCCGAAGAGGAATCCCGGTTTGACTGAGAATCGTTCCCGGAAGTATCTGATTTTTCTGAGTAGTTGGATTGTCCGGGTTTCTTTTCGATTACCATCATGGTGTCGGCCAGTATCTCGGTAATATATTTATTGTTACCCTCTTTATCGACATAGGATCGTGTTTTAATTTTCCCGACCACATAGACATAAGCACCTTTTTTTACTGTTTTTTCAGCTACTTCAGCCAGGGCACGCCAGAGTACTATATTATGCCATTCTGTTGATGTAATTGTTTCCCCTTGCTGATTGGTATATGTTTCGCTTGTAGCCAGGGGGAATGTGGCTTTTGCAACACCTTTATCGAAGTACCTTACAACAGGATCCTTCCCAACATTACCTACTAGTAAAACCTTATTGATTGACATGTAGTTATAATAATTATTAATTTATTTAACAATAGAATGCAAAGTTAAAAAAAAAACCACTACTGACAATCATGGTTACATTATGGAGCATATAACCCCATACTTAATATACCACTACCTCACGGCCCGGTACAGCTGTCTGATTGTAAAAAAAAGAGTACTGACAAATTGTCGTTTTTCTATTTCATTGTGATTAAGGGAATAATAAATGTCAAAAAAAAAATTTATTATGTAACTGTTTCAATTTAAATAAATAATATTTTTATATTTGCAGGGTTGAAAAAAACGAATAATCAAAATAATATGTTGAATTTTAAAATTCTAGAAAAATGACTAAAGCAGACATCGTTAACGAAATTGCCAAAAACACTGGTATTGAAAAGGTAACAGTACAGAAAACTGTAGAAGCTTTAATGGAAACCATAAAACACTCAATGGTAAGTGGTAATAATGTATACCTCAGAGGTTTCGGAAGCTTTATCGTTAAGAAAAGAGCAAAGAAAACTGCAAGGAATATCTCAAAAAATACAACAATCATAATTCCTGCTCATAATATCCCTGCTTTCAAGCCGGCTAAATCTTTCATTAACAAGGTGAAATCAAACGTTAAGAAGTAATTTAGATGCCAAGCGGTAAGAAAAGAAAACGACATAAGATGTCCACCCATAAACGAAAAAAGCGTTTACGGAAGAACAGACATAAGAAGAAGTAGGAAGCTGATCATAGGGTGGTCATAATGATATAAAATATTAAACCTAAGGGTCCTGTGATCTTTAGGTTTATTTTATGTGGAAGTTGAGTATATAAGAGGACGTGGCAAGCAAGGATCTGATTATTGATGTAAAGGATTCCGAGGTTTCGCTGGCTTTGTTGGAAGACAACCGGTTAATCGAGCTGAACAAGGAAAAAAGAAGTGTAAAATTTTCGGTCGGGGATATTTATCTGGGTAAGGTAAAAAAGATAATGCCCGGACTGAATGCTGCTTTTATTAATGTAGGTTATGAACGTGATGCATTTCTCCATTATCTCGACCTTGGTGCTCAGTTCCGGACTCTTCATAAATATTATCTGACAGCTCTTCAGAGACAGGGCAGGGTTATACCGGTACATAAGTTTAAACCTGAGGAGGATATAGAAAAGAACGGTAAGATTAATGATGTCCTTAGCCAGGGACAAACAGTAATTGTACAGGTTACAAAAGAGCCCATTTCCACCAAAGGACCGAGATTATCATCTGAAATATCCCTCGCAGGACGGAATCTGGTACTCATACCTCATTCCGATAAAGTATCAGTATCATCAAAAATTGAGTCACCTGAAGAAAAAAACCGTCTCAAGACACTTCTTCAGAGTATAAAGCCAAGAAACTACGGAGTTATTGTCAGAACGGTTGCAGAAGGAAAAAAGGTGGCTGTTCTGGATGCTGAATTACGTGAACTGGTGCGTAAATGGGAATCTTCTTTCTATAACCTGAAGAAAGAAACAAAAACTCCACGGCTGTTTATAGGAGAGCTGAACAGGACAACAACCATCCTGCGCGATATTTTTAATGTTACTTTTAACAGTATTCATGTTAATGATGCCTCATTTGCCGAAGATATCAGGAAATATATAAGGGAAATAGCCCCTGAAAAGAAAAAAATTGTAAAGCTCTATAAAGAAAGTCTCCCGATATTTGATCACTTTGCAATCAATAAACAGATAAAATCTCTCTTTGGAAGAACTGTGTCTTTTAAGCATGGTGCTTATCTGATAATAGAACATACTGAAGCCCTGCATGTTATTGATGTAAATAGCGGCAATCGTTCCAGGACGGGCGATGACCAGGAATCTAATGCCCTGGAAGTTAACATAGAAGCTGCAAAAGAAATAGCACGTCAGCTTCGACTGAGAGATATGGGTGGTATTATCGTTATCGATTTTATCGATATGCAGTCAAACGAAAATAAACAGATACTTTATGACAAGATGAAAGAGCTGATGTCGGGTGACAGAACGAAACACAATATACTGCCACTGACAAAATTCGGTATAATGCAGATAACACGACAAAGGGTACGGCCTGAAATGCATATCACCACGAATGAAAAATGCCCCGTCTGCCAGGGTACCGGCGAAACAAGGCCAACAATACTGTTTACGGATGAACTTGAAAGAAGCCTTTCATTTATAATCGATAAAATAAAAACAAGAAGACTGATACTCAATGTTCATCCCTACGTTGCTGCATACCTCAGAAAAGGATTATTCTCTGCCTGTCGCAAATGGAACCTGAAATATCGTATTAACCTTAAGATACAGGCTGTTACATCATATCACATGCTTGAATACCATTTTTTTGACAGGTATGGAAATGAAATAGATCTTACATAATTTATAAATGACATGATTGGACGAAAGTATATTCTGGTCTTGTTAACTATCTCCCTGTTATTACCTGTAAAGGCACAAATATTCGATCCCGTAACATGGGAATTAGGATATGAGAAAAAGGGAGATAATCGTTATGAACTGGTCTTTACAGCCTTTATCGAAGATGGTTCACACATATACTCGATGGATATTCCTGAAGGAGGTCCCATACCGACATCGTTCAGGTTTGATACCAATGACGATTTCTCCTTAGTCGGAGAACCATGGGAAGCTGTTGAACCTAAGGAGCTTTTTGATGAGGCATTCGGTTTTAATATAAGATCCTTCAGCAATAAAGCAGAGTTCAGGCAACAGATTACCGCTGTATCTGAATCATTCACAGTAACAGGTGAAGTTACTTTTATGGCATGTAACAATACTACATGTTCGCCACCGAAAGATGTGGCATTTGAAATACGAATTCATGATACCTCTGCGAAGCAGGAAATAACAACACCCGGCGGGCTTGCTCCGTCGGACAGCAGGCAGGGACTTATCGGCTTTTTCATAATCTCGCTCCTGGCAGGATTTGCGGGAGTACTCACACCCTGTGTATTCCCGATAATACCCATGACTGTTGCATTCTTCTCACAGGGATCGGAAAACAGGAGAATGTCGGTTCTTAAGGCATTACTGTTTGGTATTTCAATAATCATCATCTATTCCTCACTGGGAATCATTGTGTCGCTGACAAGTGCAGGTGCCGGATTTGCAAATACACTTAGCACCCACTGGATACCAAACATAATCTTCTTTGCATTATTTGTTCTTTTTGCTGTTTCGTTCTTCGGAGCTTTTGAGATCATGCTTCCAAACAAATGGGTAACAGGTACTGATTCAAGAGTCGATAAGGGAGGTTTGCTGGCAGCATTTTTTATGGGTCTGACCACCGTAATAATTTCATTTTCATGTACGGGACCAATAGTGGGTGCTCTTCTTGTAGAGGCAGCCAGTGGTGATGTCCTGAAACCTACACTCGGAATGTTCGGATTTAGTCTTGCATTCGCACTTCCGTTTACCATGTTCGCACTTTTCCCGTCGGTAATGAATAAAATGCCTAAATCGGGCGGCTGGCTGAACTCAATAAAAGTGGTACTGGGATTTATAATGCTGATATTCAGCATGAAATTCCTGACGACGATTGACAGCGTCTATTCATTGGGGATAATTACAAGAGATATTTTTCTGATTATATGGGTAATCCTTTTTGCCCTGCTGGGTCTTTACCTTATGGGCAAAATAAAGTTTGCCCACGACAATGATCTTAAACATATCGGAACCTTCAGGTTCTTTCTGATAATTGCGGTATTTTCATTTATGCTATATCTGATTACCGGTTTGTTCGGAGCACCTCTTAAGGGCTTATCCGGTTTTCTGCCTTCCCGGGAGACATCATGGTTTTATGAAAAGGAGAGTCTTCGTGAGGATAATCCGGTTACCTCTTCATCATTCAATTTTGCCCCGCTGAGTGAGCTGTGTTCAATACCAAAATATGATGATCTGTTCGACATGCCTTTGGGTCTTAGCGGTTATTTTGAATATAACCAGGGATTGGCCTGTGCAAAGGAACAGGGCAAACCGGTACTTATAGATTTTAAAGGCCATGCCTGTGCTAATTGTAAAGTTATGGAAGCAAGGGTGTGGTCTGATCCTGAAATCCTTCAAAGACTCAAAGAAAATTTTGTTATCATTGCGCTATATGCAGACGACAGAACAAGGCTTCCTGAAAATGAGTGGATAACTTCCGAGGTTGACGGTAAGGTTAAAAAGACTATTGGTAAGATCAACGAAGACATAGAAATCTCGAAATATAAAACAAATGCTCTTCCCCTTTATGTAATTACCGACCACGAAGGAAATCCTCTGAACAATCCGATGCCCACAAACCTCGATATTGAGGAATATAAGGAATGGCTCGACGAGGGAGTAAGAATTTTTAACGGGAGATAATTCTATCCTATTTGATATAAAACTCTGTGATACTCTGTGAAATAAATAATTAAAAACTTACACAGAGAGACACAGAGGAGTCACAGAGTTACACAGAGAGTCAGTAATCAGAATTTTCCGAACTTCAATGTAACAGTATAGCTTATTGTTCTGAGTGATTCTACATCTATTGTATATGAACCCGGTAGTCCGACATCAAACTGTGTAGGGAAACGGTATGCTGCGCCGAAGGCAAGTCTGAAAAATCTTGTGAGGTTCAGTTCGAGTTCTGCTGAGGGTTCTATAATAAGGAAAGCTTTCGAGTCCTCAATGAAATTATCATACAGTTCTCCATCCCTTGAGATGAAAGATATACCTCCTGCTCCGAATAGTACCGGGAATGAAAGATGTACCGGCCACCGTGGAAATAAGATAGGTTCTATATAAATACCACCATACCCCCCGGCAAGGAATACATCCATATCGATTGATGGTTCATAATGGAATTCATTGATAAATCCTGTAGCTCCAATACCTACTCCCATAGATTTGCATGGCAGCCATGAGAAACGGCCTCCGAAAAGCAAAGCATGTTTATCGTCAATAACAGTGTACCCTGTTGAAAATGAACCATAACCTCCTCCTGCCCTGTTTCTTCCCAGAAGTGTTTTTATTTCCTTGTTTTTGTAATACTCGAATTCCGGATCCTGTGCAAATGTCACAACAGATACAAGGATCAATAATGCAGCAATAGAAATTATTCTTTTCATCGTTTATATTTTATCTTGTTATTTTCAGAAAACATACGAGATTGATATACCTATATCGCCCGGCCTCAATCTGACAAAAGCAGGAATAGTAAGTTCAACAAAGGGTTTTATATTAAGGCCTATTATTAACGGGATATCATAAAACCTGTATTCAGCTGCGAGCCACCCGTCAGCACCTATAACAGGACAGAACCTTTCGCTCTGAAAATAGTAACTCTCTCCAAAATACCCTACATGGTCAGTGACAATAAATCCCACATGGCCTCCATAACCCCATGCAAAGAAGAGATCAGGTGATATATCTGACAGAGCCATTTCGTATACTATCCTTAACCCCGTAAGCTGTATACCTTCATTATTGAAGCCGAGCATCGCATTATATCCGACTTCGGCATTACCTGCTTCTGATGTAACCTGGAAGAAAATACCGCTTCTTACACCGGTTCTTACCCCGGCCTGTTTTGTAATATTCTGGCTGAAGACATTCTTCTGTAACAGCAGGGCAGCGATTATCGTAAGTAAGATTATTTTTTTCATGTTAAAACTAATTGCGTGATTTACTGATAATGACTAAAAATCGGGTTTACAGATGCATCAGAAAAGTCTATTTTAAATAGATATTTCCCCTTGTTGCATTGATTATTACTTTGGTATTGCCGGGATTATGCCCTACAGTACCATATGTCATATATTCTTTTCTCTCCTCACTGAGGGTTTTCTTTTCAATATTATATGTTCTGTCGGGCAGTATCAGGAATGCATTTAAATGTCTGATATCCAGGTTGTATGATACTGAAGGATCGAAGGTAAGGCTTATATCAGTATAATCTGAATTTATCGTAATGATTTCCATGCCTTTGCTTATAAAGTCCACATCAATTTCACCGTATTTTGTATCTATGTTGATGTCTCTTTGTAGTTCTTCGATCCGGAAATCGGTAAAATATGAGTCGCCGGTTAATGATCCTGTTATTCCTATATAATACTTATCTCTTCTTGATTCTGTTCTTATTGTCTCTGCTTTTTCAAGGTTTAATTTTGAAGATATGGATGTAATATTAAGGTTCTGTGATTCATCAATTTCCATTTCAGAGAATGATACATTTAATCTTCCATCATTTATTTTGTTAATTGTTGCATTGCAAAAAAGGAGCTCATCTCCTTTTATTTGGTTCAGATAATTCGCTTTGAATGCTCCGTTTGAAAGATTTAGTGTCAGAGTTCCGGTATTGTTTTCCATATAAACATCACCGTATTTATTTGTAATCCTTATATCCAGATAATCAGGCGCGTTAATAAAATAATTGATCTGAAGCTTTGATTCATATGGTATTATATTGCTGGTCAATCCTTTGAAAGCTTCAAAAAGCATGCTTATACTTTGTTTAAAGTTTGTTTCTGCCCTTATCAGGTAGCTGGATCCCGTAATATTTACGTCGACTTCCCGAAACATTTTATCCAGTCTGTCGTGATCGGACGCATAAGCTTCAACTTCCGCTTTTATTTCTACAGAGTCGGTATTCCATGAGGTAATATGGATAGTACCATATTTATTGTCGATTTCAAGAGTCATATCCCTGTTTACAGGCAGGCTCTTTATATATGTCTTCTTTTCAGAGTATGTCTGTGCTGACAATATTCCGGCTGAAAACAGTAATAATAATATTGTTATGTATGGTCTATAGCGCATGGTCGTCTGTTATTTTTTCCTCACTTGTTTCATCTTGTTTTAGTGTGTTAAGCATATCTTCCAGAATCCGGATTTTAATCCTGTAATTAGATATGAGGGCTTCGATAACCTCCTGGTTGGCAACATTATCCCGGAGATCCTTTTTAATATCTGCGCAAATACTATCTAGTTGTGAAAGATCATTTAGGAGTTCTTTTTCCAGATCAGGATTATTTGTTAGCAAAGGGCTTGCCTGTACATACAGATCGTGAACCAGGTTATTATAATAGATCTCACTTTCCATCAGTTCGGGATTTGCTTTCATGATGTGTATCGCAGCATCTCTTTTGTTCAGTATATAATTCTCCCTTTCTTTCACTACATAAAAAAGTACGGCTGTTGCCAGGATAACCATGATCATAGCCGCAGCTGAAAGCCAGATTACCAGATCACGTCTCTTCCCGTGCAGGTTTTTCCTTATATCTTTCCAGACCTCAACGGAAGGAGTGTACTTATCAAGTTCCTCCCTGTTTTTATTGACATATTCTTCCAGTCTGTCCATAATTCATATCATTTACAAGTATGTTTCTTAGCTTTTCCTTTGCCCGCGAATACTGGGATTTTGAGGTGGACTCGGAGATTTGCAGAATCTGTGATATCTCTGTATGGTCATAACCCTCAAGTAAATACAGGGTCAGTACTATCCTGTAACCGTCGGGTAACTGCTCTATCCCTTTAAAGATTTTATCAGTATCATAAATTTTTTCCTGTTCTTCATCATTGGATAATACAGGCATATTGTCATGATAGACAAGCTCGGTCTTTTTCTTCCTGAGCTGGTTAATACACCGGTTTAACAAAATACTCTTCAGCCAGGCTCCGAATGTTGATTCATACCTGAATGTATCCATCCTCCTGAAGCATTCCGTAAATGCTTCCTGGAGCATGTCTTCTGCATCTTCCCTGTTATTCATCATCCTGTAAGCCAGATTATACATTGCCTTTGAATATTGATTATAAAGCTTATACTGTGCCTTAATACTGCCTTTTTTGCATTCCTCAATAAGAGGAGCATGAATATTTCTTTCTGACCGGTCCACTTTTATTGTTACTGTGTTAAAGACAAATGGTTAATTCAAGGGTTGCATTATTTCGATCCGGAATACATATTTTTCTTTCTGAAAGGAAGTACGATAAATACATACGACAGTAATAAGACGCTTATTACTGCCGATAGTTTCATGATTACATCTCCGTATCTGACATATGGTGTAAGCTTTGTTTCAGATTTTATTGATTCTTTTATCACAGCTTCTGTCCACCATTCTGTTTCATGTTTACGGTTTCCGCGGATATCAACAAAGCATGATATTCCCGTGTTGGCAGACCTGGCAACAGGTCTGCGTGTTTCGATAGCCCTGATAGATGCATAATTAAGGTGTTGAATATATCCCTTTGTATTTTTCCACCATCCGTCATTTGTGATTATGAATAGTGTTTCTGCTCCTTTTCTTACATAGTCGGCAACATAGTTACCGAAGACTGATTCATAACAAATTATCGGAGCTGCAACCTGTCCTGTAACATTATGTTTAAAACAGGCTCTTTCATTCTGACGGCCATAACCCCATTTTGTGCCACCGAGATAGGGTACTATCAGGTTGATTAATTTCCCCAGTCCTGCAGAGAATTGTATTTCTATCCCGGCTACCAGTTTCGATTTATGATAGATTCCGCTTACTCCTCCTGTATCTATTAAGAAAGCAGAGTTGAAGTGGTCATAATAGTAGCCTGAAGAATCAATTTTTCTTGCTGAGGCAGAAGGTGGTTTTTGTGATGCCGGATATAACCTGTAGCTTACCAGTCCTGTAACAATGTTCACTCCCGGATGCCTGTCTGCAAAGTTCACGAGATCAATAATATACTCGTTATCATGCATATCATCCTCATTTACAGGATCATCCACGGTCGTCTCCGGGGTTAACAGCCATTTTGTGGAGGATGATATTGAGGTATCGGCCATATTAAGTGTTTTACCAAGCTGTTCGTCGAAAGGTAATTTGAATTTTTCGGTATAGGGGTCGATGTCAGGTTGAATTATCACGACTTCATTTCCCGGATTCGTATTTTCGTGTATTGTATAATATCTGACAATCGAGAAACAGGATGGAATAAGAATAACAATCAACCATATATATAAGTAGATTTTCTTGCGGCGTGACTTGCTTATAAGGAAAAGAGCCAGGAACAGATTCGAAACAAGTATCCATAATGTACCGCCGGATGTACCTGTCATATCATACCACTGGATGAAGAGAATGTCTTTTGCCAGTCCATTGCCCAGGTTTATCCAGGGTGTGAGGAGTATGAAATTGAGTGAAAGGAATTCAAAGGAGAGCCAGAATACAATAAAAGCTGTTATTCCGTGTATTGTTCCGGCTTTTAGTCTTACAAGATGTGCCAGCCACATAATGAAGGTCATAAGGAACGACATACCCACGATCACGGTTATTACTGCAGTGGTACTTGCTGCTCTTACCCAGCCCATGGTTATGGTCGTAAAGACGATCATTCCGGGCAGGGAATAATTAAAGAAGGCATACGGGCTGTATCTTTCTGAATTCTCGAAAAGGTAATTTTCAAGAATGATAAAAGGAATAAAGGCGATAAGAAGTATGAGTCCTGTGAACCAGCTTGTCCATGCTAGTCCTGCAAGGATCCCCCCGGTAACGGAGAGCGATACTAATATTAACCGTCTGGTATATGCCGGCATAGGAAATGAAAATACAAATTTATAAAACGTATGGGAACAGAATCAAGGGAAGGATGTAGTACAATTTACAATAAAAAAGCCAGGTAATAGTCTAAAGATGACAATTACCCGGCTCAGTGAGGATAAGCTTAATTCAGCTCATTCTTTCAGGATATTTTTATTTTAACAATGAATTGTACATCCAGACAAGTTTTTCCTGAGAATC
>Ga0272441_10000892_pt1 | contig 65235 bp, 39 predicted proteins | sample SSMProp6N_FD_193582 | JGI IMG/M metagenome (GOLD analysis project Ga0272441, IMG submission 193582) | Marine sediment archaeal communities from Little Sippewissett salt marsh, Falmouth, MA, United States - SSM-Prop-6N | ecosystem: Environmental > Aquatic > Marine > Wetlands > Sediment ... | reverse complement strand
GAAGGGGCCGACAAAGGTGCCGACGAAGTGGGGTGCTCACTGCTCACTGGCGCCTCGCCCGTCGCGGGCGAGGCGCGCCCGGGCGGCCTGCGCGGCATCGAGCAGGCGTTTGGGTTTTTCGGCGTGCGGCTGCAGCCGCACGGCTTTTCTGAACTGCTCGACGGCGGCGTCTACGTCACCGATTGCGAGCAGTGTGATTCCGAGATTGATCCGTGCGTCGGCACGATAGGGCGCGGCACGGACCACGGTGGACAGGTGCCGGAGCGCCTCCTGCGCCTTGCCTTGCGAGCCGAGTGCGGCCCCGAGGTTGACGCGTGCGTGGTGGTTTTCGGGCGCCAGCCGCAATGCGCGCGAGTAGTGAAAGATGGCTTCGTTCATTTTTCCGGCAGCGGAAAGCGCGACGCCCAGGTTGGTGTGCATCTCGGTGTCGGTAGGCGCCAGGAACACGGCGACGGAGTAGTGCTGTACGGCCTCGTCCAGCCGGCCCAGCCGGCGCAGCGCATTGGCGAGGTTGAAATGCGCCTCGGGGTTCGCCGGATCGAGCCGTGCGGCTTCGTAGAAGTGCCTGCGTGCCTCTTCGTGCCGGCCGGCGCGTGCGAGCGCGGTGCCCAGGTTTGCGCGGACCGTCGGCGAATCGGGGTTCGCCTGGAACGCGTGGGAGAAGAGGGTCAGCCCGTTTCGCCAAAGGGGCAGGCGCAGGGCAGTTCGGGCGACGCAGGCCGCCAACACGAGGCAGGCGAGCGTCAGCAGACCCGGGCGCAAGCGGCGGGCGTCCGCCGGCACGCGGGCCAAGCCGGCGCCGCCGGCGACGGCGAGCCCGATCAGCGGCAGATACAAGAAGCGGTCGGCACGGAAGATGTGGTGTGGTACGAGCTGTGCGCTGGGCGCCAGCGCGGCCAGGAACCAGAGCCCGCCGAACAGCACGGCGCGTCGGCGCCGCGCGAACCAGAGTCCGACCGGTGTGAGAACGACGGCGATTGCGCCCAGCAGGACGCGCGGCTCGAGCCAGCGTTCCGGGATATCGTTTGCGTAAGGCGTGTACAGATGCCGCGGCCACACGAGTGTGCCGAGATTGCGGGCGTACACGTCGAAGATTGTCCGGATCCGTTCGGACAGGCTGAGCCGGACCTGAGCCTTGAACACGTGCGGCGGCAGCCAAACGGTGTCGGTCAGCAGTTTTGTTGCGATCGTCAAAGCGGCCAGCGTCCAGAAGAACCACGAGCTGGCTAGCGCCGGGCCGAGCCTGTGTGTGCGGCCGCCGTGCGCGGGTCTGGCACAGAACGCATAGGCGGCGGCGACCGGCGCAATGACGGCGCCAAGCACGTTGCTCAGACACGCGGCGCCCGCAAACAGGCCGGCCGGCACGAACATCCATCGCGCGCCGGCCAGTGCGCGATCGAACGAGAGCAGGCACAGCAGCATGAAGAGTCCGGCCAGCAGCTCTTCGCGACCGGCGATCCAGACGACCGGTTCGACGACCACCGGATGCACCGCAAACAGCGCGGCGCCGGCACAGGCGGCCGGTACCCAGACGCGGGCCGGATCGTGGTCGGGCATATGCAGCCGGGTCGCCAGTCGCAACACGAGCGCGAAAACCAGGACAACGCTGAGGGTATGGATCAGAACGTTCGTCAAGTGATAGCCGCCCGGGCGCATACCCCAGAGCGCGTGGTCGATGGCGAGACTCAGCACGCGGATCGGGTAGTAGCTCGTCAACGAACGCGAGGTGAACATGCGCGCCAGGTTCGAGAGGCTCAGCGCTTGGACGGTCGGATTCTTTGTGAGTTGATCGAGATCGTCGTAATGCGTGAACTCGTAGCGCACGGCCGGCAGGAACACGCCGAGCGTGAGGCAGACCAGCGTCGCAACGGCGATGCGTTTGTCTGTGAAGACGCGTTTCATGGGCGGCAGTGCGTGACGAGTCTCGGAGAGCAAATCCGCGGTGTCAAGGAAGATTGTCGCGGCCGAAACCTTCGGAGTGCGGCAGTATAACTGCCGCCTTCAAGAACGCCCGGTTGCGCAGGCACGGGTAGCCCGCAAGATCCGGCCACCCCCCGCCGAAAGCACAGGCCGCCGATGGCGCGCCGGCCTCATCGCCGGAGGCCGAGCCCGAAGACGAGGCCGACGACGCTCCCGAAGATCGCCCCGGACCAGGGCGTGGCGGTGATGCCTCAGCCGCCGGTTCCGCAGCGCGAGCCGAGCACGCCGAGCGTGGCGCCGATGAGCCCGCCGACGATCAGCGCCGCCGCGGGGATGAGCAAGCGTTTCATGGGGCTTTCTCCTGATTGTCACAAGACAACGCTTAGGGTATAGCACATTCCGGCGGCGCTCCAAAGCACAATTCGCGGACGGCCAACGCGGCCATCAAATCGTGACCCTCGGCCGCTGGCCTTAGCCGGAACGATTCAGTTGCGCCAGCGGACGAGGAAGGCGAGATGCCCGCAAACACGGTGTAACCGGGCCCAAACGAGCGGCTGAAGGGAGTCGCCAAATGGTGCGTTCATTTTCACAGAGGGGCAAGGTCATAGAAAATCTAGATTTTGCCGCTGAGGCGCTGAGGCGCAGAGGCGCTGAGGCGCTGAGGGGATCTGGACGCGGAGACGTTTTCTTGGTGTGACGGATCGGGCGCGAGGGTGTTCTCTCTGGCCGCGCCGCTCTGTCAGATCCGTCGGGCTCCTTCGTCCTCTCCCTTCGTCGAATCGGGGTCCGAAATGCCCGCCGAGAGTTGACGAAGCGGGACGACGAAGGAACCGACGAAGGGTGAGAACGACTGGGGGGGGGCGACTCGGAAGGGATGCCGCGCTCCGTTTGCCGGAGAAGCAGCTCGTCGCTGGCCGGCTTGGGCATGGACATGCCGCGCGTGATTCGGCATCATGACCGCATGAGTTTGGATGCGCTGATCGAGAAGCACGGGCATCGGCCCGACCGCCACATTACGCGCGTGATGGGCTGCTTCGTGGTCGTTGCCGACGGCGCCGTGATCGAGGTGGACAGGACAGACGCGCTATCCTACTGTCCGCTCCAGAGCATGCTGGGCGATCCGGACGTGGCCGCCTACATCGAGGGGAAGATTCGCAAGTTCGGCCAGTTTACCGCGCACAGGGAGATCGTGCGTGATTCGTTCGGCGTTCCGTTCGGGACGAGCGAGATGTTCATGCGCGCGCTGCAGGCCGGCGTGCTCGACGCGGCGGTGGTCGTTTGTGATGGGGCCGGTACGGTGGTGAGTGCGCGGCCCGAGGTTGTGCAGGGGATCGGCGCGCGGATGAACGGCGTGTTCCACACGAGCCCGATCCCGGAGATCCAGCGCAAGCTGCGAGAGCGGGACGGCATCGTTTTCGACGGCGCGCCGATCGACCAGCTGCGCGGGCTGCGCGCGGCCGCGGCTGCCGGCTATGCGCGGGTCGGCGTAACGGTCAACGCGTTTCGCGGCGAATCGCTCTGCGCCCTGCGCGAAACGGCACGGGATACCGGGCTCGACGTAACGGTCGCCGCGCTTTGCGCGACGGGCGCGGGCGCGCAGCGCGCGCGACAGATTGCCGAACATGCGGACCTCGCCTGGAGTTGCGCGTCCCAGCATGTGCGGGCGTACGGGCGCGAAGCGATTTTGCAGATCACGCATGGAATCCCGATCTTCGTGCATACCGCGCGCGGTATGCGAATCGTGGCCGCATACGCAGACGAGCCGGGACGACGTGCGATCGAAGCGGTCAAGCCCGGCAGGCAGTATCTGCTCTCCTCGCGGCCGCCCGGCGCGCCCGTGCGCTTGGGCGAGACAGGCCTGTGGCTGAGCGAGACGCGACTGCCCGTGGCCGGTAAACATGCCCCGCGGCCGTTGCGCTGAGCCGCAGCCTGCGGGGACGCGGGCCTTCCCTCCTTGAAAAAACATAATCCGGAACTTAATCCGGAACCTAATCGATCCCTTTTCATCCATCCAGGGTGGCGCCCTCAAGCGCCATGAGCAACTTCTCTGAAAATAGAGATGCAAATCACGAATCCCGACTCTCGCAGAGGTCGGGATTCGTGGTTCCATTCTCTTTTCGTTCGTCCGAGTGAGCCACCGGCTCATGAATGGCTCCTTCGAGAATAGCACTCCCAAAGAATCCTGCGGTTCCGCCCCTCTTCGCGTAACCGTTCTCGCATGCGTTGCACGCCACGAAGACGAGCTTGTTCCGGGCCGCGATTGGCGTTATGATGCGAACCCGTTGGCCTTGATTGGCTACGTTGAAACGAGCGCGCATCCTCCGTCGCCCTTTCCGCAGACAGGGCGGCGGCGGACAACTCAGCGATCGGATTGGAGGGGGGAGAGAAGATGCCGAGCATGAACCGTGTGTTGCTGATGGGGAACCTTACGCGCGACCCGGAACTGCGCGAGCTGCCGTCCGGCTCGAAAGTGACGGACATGCGCATGGCGATTTCGGAGAACTACAAGAATCGCGCGGGCGAACAGGTCGAGACGACCTGTTATGTCGATGTCGCGGCATGGGGCCGGCAGGCGGAGACCTGTCAGCAGTATTTGCAGAAAGGTTCTCCCATCTTCGTCGAAGGCCGGTTGCGCTACGACGAGTGGGAGACGGACGAAGGGCAGAAACGCAGCAAGCTGCGTGTCCGGGCCGACCGCGTCCAATTCCTCGGCTCGCCGCGGGACCGGGACCGTGAAGGGGCCGGTGTCCCGCGCGGCGGCGCGCCGGTCGAGGACCAGCCGCCGCTCGGCGGCACGACCGACGAAGACGCTCCGTTCTAGCCAGGTTTGGGTTGTGCCGCGCCCCGCGGTCGCGGGGCGCGGCGTCTCTTTCGTTCGCTCTGTTTTCGCTGCGCGAAACCAGAGTTTTGTCCTACGCCTATCTCTCGGGCCGCGCGCGCCTTACAATCTTTTGACAGTTTTGTAGTTGCACGGCGCCGACAGGTTCTGTAGGTAGAGCCGCAAGCGCGCGGCCCGAGAAATGCTGCGCGAAGCATCGAGTGGCCGTGTGAGGCGCGGGTGCCGGCCGGTTAATTGCGGAGGGAACAGACATGAGCGTGCAATGCAGGTTGGTTGTTGCCGGCCTCGCGTGGATGATGGTTTTGGGGGGGCTGGCGGAATCGCGGGCCGCCTCGCAGGGCAGGGCGCGGTTGGACATCAAAGTCGAGCAGAACAAAGACAAGACCGGCGGCGGCTGGGACCGGCGTTCGGAGACGGTCGAGCTCGTGGTTCACGTGGAGAACAAGAACCTGACCAAGGACTATTCGGGTTTGAAGGCGGTGCTTTACGGGATTGCGCGTGATTCGGCGAACACGAAGCGTTACACACTGATCGTTGCCGACAAGTTCACGTTCGACCTCGCGGGCGGCAAGACCTACACGTACGACAAATCGGGTTTGGTCACGCTGATGTACGACAAGAGCGGGTCCTGGCGCCAGGGCTACCGGTACTATGCACACGTCGTGGTGATCCGGGACGTGAACGGGCAGTTGCTCAAGGCCGATGCGAGCCAGAGCAAGTGGTTCAAGTACATAGACAACCTGGGCAAGTTTAAAGTGCAGAAGGACGTGTTCAACGACAAGTGCCGGAAGGTGGGCGCCCTGCACAAGTACACGAGCGGGATGTGGTACTAGTCCGGCATGGCCGGCGCCCTTTTCATTTCGCCTGCAGTTCCCACGCTTGGATGTCCAGCGCCCAGTGTTGCCAGAAGCCTTTGATCAGGACCGGTTTTGTGCGGGTCAGCGCGATGCGCCGCTTGAACAGCGGGCCGTCGACGACGAGCGTGTGGAACTCGCCGTTCTCGCCGCACGGGCAGATTTCGCCGCTTGCCATTTCGTCCAGGAATCGCGCGTCGATCACGCGACCGACGAATTCCTCGCCCATCAGATCGGCCTTGCAGCTCACGACCACGGCCGTGAAGCCGGCCTCGAGGAACTCGTTGGCCACGTCGCGCGGCGGCCTGTTCCACAACGGCTCGAGCGCCGTGATCCGGAGTTCGCCGCAGACCCGTTCGACCCAGTCCTTGTGTTCGTCCAGATAGATGTCGCCGAAGACCATGCCCGCGATGCCGTGCTCGCGCTTGAGCGCCCGGACGGCCGCCTTGAATCCGTCTTCATACGTCGACATGTCCGCGGGTACCGACTTCTGAGAGATCGGGATGCCGAGCGCGCGGGCCTGGTCCGCCAGCAACGCGTTCGGCAGTCCGTGGAAGCAACAGCGACCGGACTCTTCGGACATCAGGTTGAGCAGCGCCTCGATCCGGTGCCCGGCCTGCAATGTCTTGTGCGCGGCCAGGCAGCAGTCCTTGCCGCCGCTCCATGACGCGATGAGTTTCATGGCGTCTCCCGCCCGTTTGCGGGATTCGCCAGTCGGAAAACCGCGTCCTGCGTTTGCCAACGTCTCAGAGACGCGCGGTCAGGTTCCTCTGCACCCTCGGACAGTCTATCCGATCCGTTGTCGTCTGCGAGGTCGCTGCCGACGGAATAGACAATGTTGCTGGCCCGCAGATACCTGAACGGCCTGCCGTCATAGGGGTCGGCCGGGACCTCTTCGAGATAGTTCGGTACGAGCGCGTCCAGTGAATCGGGCTTCCTGCCGGTGTCCTGCTCGTATCCCCTGCAGGCCACGATCAAGCGGGTCGCGGCGATGGAGCATTGCTGTCGACATTTGCTCTCAATCAGCCGTTGCCAAGCTGGCGTCATGAGGGCGAGTAGCACGTTTCCGAGGACGTTTGGCTGGAGCAGAAACCGGATTGGCTTGTCCCGATCCGGCAATACGTCGTCCAGACTGCGGAGCTGCACATTCGAATAGTCGCGTTTCGCATTGGCGATCGCGTCCCGAACGAGTTCCGCGAATTCCCGCTTTGTACGATTCGGGTGCAGGAAATAGCCGAACTTCAGCATCCCGTGCACTGGTGCGGGAGTCGGACTCCCATCGAACTCGTTGAAGTCGATCTTACCGGCTCGCATGTCGTCGATGATAGCGGCTGTCATGTGGAACTCGGCTTTGAATGCACGGATCAGGCCTTGCTCGGGTGGCGCCAGATCACGGAGCCTTTCGTCCAGTCTCTTCAGTTGCTCGACTGGGAGCTGCGGGGTTCGCGCAAGTAGCCGGGTCTGGTCCAGCCCCATCTCCAGGATCGCAATGCCGATGAGGTAGTGGACGAGGGTGGGTGCGTCCTTCTGGATGAGGTCCGCGAAGCCAAGCAGTCCAAGGCAGGTCTGCGTCGCAGCCGCATGTTGTCCTCTCCCGCTCTCGACTCTGCTCTTCAACATCATGATCCTCGCGAGGCTCCGCCATTTTCGCACGTGCGGGAGCGGTGTGTGGAAGTCCACGTCTCGCGGCCCAATACACCGTGCGCAGCGGTTGCCTTGCGTGATCCGGCTGAGTGGCTCCTGGTTGCTGTCGATCAGCGCTTGCACGAACGCATCGTCGTTCGTTGTGCCTTCGATGATGTGGGTGACCAGCGTGCGGTTGGTTGTCCAGGCCAGTGAATTGGTGGCCATACAGAAGTATGTGTATGCGTTATCGACGTCGGCCAGGTCCGGCACATCGAGGGCCAGGTCCGAGACGTCGGGCGGTGGAATATCGCGGCCCTTCGTGACCAGCACGGTCAGCACGCCGGACACGAGCAGGACCAGGACACAGACGAGAACAATGAGCAGGCGTTTCATTTTGCTTTCGCGTTGCAGGGCACATCATGTCAGGGCACGGCGCGCAGGGGCAATTACAATCTCGTGCGAGGATTACAGCCGCCGGCGCTGATTGACTTCCGGTGCCCGATCCTGCAGCATGTGACGCGGTCCGGAGGAGGAACCGCGGATAGACGCTGATGTGCGCGGATACGGAGACCATCTGCGACAATCCGCGCAAGTCCGCGGTTTGAATTCTGTTTTCTGAGGAGCATGCAAGAAAGGGGACAGCTGTGGCGCAACGACCGAACATTCTATTCATCATGAGCGACGACCACGCCTCGCACGCGATCAGCGCCTACACGCGCGACGATCCGTTGCGGCCGGTCATCAACCAGACCCCGAACATGGACCGGATCGCGGACGGCGGGGTCCGGCTCGACAACTGTTTCTGCACCAACTCCATCTGCACCCCGAGCCGGGCAGTGATCTTGACGGGCAAGTACAGTCATCACCCGGAGAACGGCGTCTACAACTTCAACCCGATGGACAACAGCCTGCCGACCGTGGCGAAGGATCTGCAGAAGGCCGGCTACCAGACGGCGATGATCGGGAAATGGCACCTGGGCAGGGGCCCCCAACATTGCCCGACCGGGTTCGACTACTGGAAAGTGCTGCCCGGTCAGGGCAAATATCACGACCCGGTCTTCTTCGAGATGGACCCCGACACGCCGGGCGGGCGCGAGGTCAAGGCGAAGGGCTATGCGACGGACCTGATTACGGACGACACGCTCGATTGGCTGAAGCAGCGCGACGCGGACCGGCCCTTCTTCGTGATGTGCCATCACAAGGCGCCGCACCGGCGCTGGGAGCCGGACGCGAAACACCTGCACATGTACGACGATGTTGAGCTTCCGTATCCGGCAACGTTCGACGACGATTGTTCGGCATCGCAAGCGCGGCACAACGCGCACATGCGCGTGGAAAGCGACATGAACTACGCCGATATCAAGCTGGTTCAGCCGGACAATGCACAGGGCCGCGCGGCTCTGAGCGTGCCTGCCGAATCCGAGTTGGCGGACTACGAGCTGCGGCGCCGCTACGCGACGCCCGACGGCGCGGTCTCGGAAGAGACCGCGCGGTTCAAGACGCTCGCGGAACGCAAGCGCTGGATCTATCAGCAGTACATGAAAGACTACCTGCGCGTGATCGCGTCGGTCGACGACAACATCGGGCGGCTGCTCGACTACCTGGACGAGGCGGGCCTGGCCGAGGACACGCTCGTGATGTACACGAGCGACCAGGGCTTCTTCCTCGGCGACCACGGCTGGTACGACAAGCGGTTCATGTACGAGGAGTCGCTGCGCATGCCGATGCTGATCCGGTACCCGCGCGAGATTCCGGCGGGCACGGTGAACAAGGATTTGATCCTGAACCTGGACTTCGCGCAGACGTGGTTGGACTACGCGGAGGCCGAACCCCAATCGCAGATGCAGGGCGCGAGCTGCCGCGCATTGTTGCGCGGCGAGAAACCCGACGGCTGGCGCACGGCCATGTACTACCGCTACTTCATGGATCAGGACCCGTCGCACAACACGACCGCGCATTACGGGATCCGGACGGTCGGGCCGGACCGGCCCGAGCTGAAGCTGATCTATTATTACGCCGACCCCATGGGCGTGCCCGGCACGGAGAAATCCTTCTCGGGCCCGACCCGCGGCGAACGGCCCCGCGAATGGGAATGCTTCGACCTGGACAAGGACCCGTACGAGATGACCAACGTGTACGGCGAGCCGGCCTATGCCGAGAGCATTGCCGCGCTCAAGGACGAACTGCACGGGCTGCAGCGCGGGTTCGGCGACACGCCGTACGCGCCGGAAGAGTGATGAGCCGGCAACGGCAACACGAAAACGCCGGGGACTACTCAAGAGAACGTCGCAGCGCTTGCGCGTGGCGCGGCATGGCCGGATTCAGCGCGCGATCGTGAGCATTGGGTCGAACTTCCCGGCGACGGTCGGGCATTGCGCGCTGTGCGTTGCGCGCCGGACCTGTTCGGAGACGAACGGGATCAGCTCGCCGAGCGTGACGATCCCGTCCCGCGTATAGTCGGCTTCCCCGCGCAGGGCTTTGAGCAGGAAATGCGTGAACACGCCATGCCCGCCGCCCCATGTTTCCGCTTCCTGGGAGAGCTGCCGGTCGTCGGACGCGGAGATCACGCAGGTGCCTTCGCCCTGTTCGGCCAAGCGGCGCAGGCCTTCGGTTACGCGGTTGACTTTGAGCCCGCGCCCGGCCCTTCGTGCGATGTCGAACGAGCGGCCGACTCCGGCCGAATGGCAGGCATCGGCGATCACGACGATCCGGCGCGCCTTGATGAACCGGCGCAGCGCGGTCTCGACGTCCCACATCGGGAACGCGGTTGCCGCGATGTTGTCGTAGCGCGCGTCGTGCGGCAGCAGGTAGAGATTCTCGAGCGTGTCGGGCGAATCGGGCGAGCCGTGCCCGGAGAAGTAGAGCACGACCACGTCCTCGGCGATCGCCTGCTTGAGCCAGGTGAACAGGGCGGTCTTGATCGCGCTGAGCGTCGCCGCCTCGTCGAGCAGCAGCCGGGTCCGGACCGGCGCGTAGCCGCCGGCGTTCGGATCGACGAGCCATTCGTGGAACGCGCGCGCGTCGGCCGCCGCATAGCGCAGGGCCGGTACGCGCTTGTCTTGATAGTCCGAGATCCCGACGATCACCGCCCAGCGCGTGCCCTTGATCGCCGGGCCGGCGGCTGGTGTCGGGGCAGGTACGGTGGGGGTGGCCACGGCGACGCCGTCGAGCCGGGCGAGCTCGCACTTGGCCAGGATAAAGGCAAAGCGCGCCTCATCCGCCTCGCCGATCGCGGCGGTGAAGGCCTGCCGCGCGCCCGCCGTATCGCCGGCCTGCAGCTTGTTCATGCCGACCAGGAAAAGCGCATCGCAGCGCAGCAGATTGCTGTTGCCCGCTTTGCCTGTCAGGTCCGATTCGGCAAGCTTGCCGACGAGGAACCTGACGAGGTCGTCTTCGAAGTGCTGCGCGGCATAGGCGTTGAGATGTTCGTTGAGGATCCGGTCCGCCTCGGCCTGCTTGCCGACGCGCCTGAGTGCGACAGCCAGGAACATGCGCGTGTAGGTCCAGCGGGGCTGCAGGGCGAGCACGGCCTGGAAATCAGAGATCGCTTTATCGTATTCGGCGAGGTGCCACCAGGCAAATGCACGGTAATGCAACGCCCAGTCGTAGCCCGGCTTCAGCTCGAGCGTCTTGTTGTAGTTTCGGATCGCCGCTCTGTAATCGCCTTGCAGGAAGTCGGACCAGGCCCTGCTGTAGTAGACCTGTTCCCAGCCGGGTCTGATCTCGAGCGCCTTCGCGTAATTGCGTTCGGCGACCTCGTACTTGCCTTGTTGCCGATAGGCGTCGCCGCGTGCCTTGTAGGCGCCCGCGTAGCGCGCATCGAGTCCGATGCCGGCCGTGTAATCCTTGATCGCCTTATCGTAGTCGCGTTTGCCGTAGTAGGCATCGCCGCGCACGCCGAACGCGAACGCGTAGTCCGGCTTCAATTTGATCGCCTTGCCCGCATGCGTGATTGCTTCGTCGTACATGCCCTTGCGGTGGTATGGCAGGGCGAGGTTGCAGTGATAGGCGGGATCGTTGGGCATGATTGACAATGCCTTGTTGTAGTCGGCGATCGCCGGATCATAGAGGCTCTTCTCGAGATATGCGTTGCCGCGCCCGTTGTAGGCGTAGGCGTAATTCGCGTCCAGCTCGATGGCTTTTGTGAATTCCTGGATGGCCAGATCGTAGTCTTTCAGGCCGAAATGGTAGCTGTCGCCGAGGTTCGCATAGGGCACCGCCCATTTCGGGTTGAGCTCCACGACCTTGCGGAAATCGCGGATCGCGCGGTGGTATTGGCCCATGTGGTAATAGGCGAGCCCGCGTTCGTGCCAGGCCTCCCAGCAGTCGGGCTTCACTTCAATTGCTTTGGCGGCGGGCGCTATCGCGTCGGCGTACCGGCCTTTCTCGCGATAGACCATCGCCAGGTTTCTGTGGCCCCACACGTAGTGGGGGCCGACCTTGATTGCCTGCTCGTATTCCTGGACGGCCCGGTCGAGGTCGCCCTTGGCGCGATACCAGTTGCCGCGGTCGGTGTAGGCCTCCGGCCAGTTCGGGTTCAATTCGAGCGCGCGGGTTGTGGCCTGGATCGCGCGGTCGTTCCAGCCTTTGACGTTGTAGACCAGCCCGCAGTTCCGGTGTGCGTTTGCATAGTCCGGGTCGAGCTCGAGCGTCTTCTCGAAATCGCGCAGCGCGTTGTCCCACTCCTGTTTCGCATGGTAGGCGCAGCCGCGCCCGTTGTAGGCGTTCGCGAGCTGCGGCATCGGCGCGCCCTTCTCGATTGCGCGTGTGTAGCCCGCAATCTTCTGGTCCTGATCGGTGCTCTTTATCGCGCCGTCGTACGCGGTCTTCCATGCCGGCCCCGTTGTTACGCAGCCCGCGGCCAGCACCAACACAGCGAGGCCTATGCCTGCTGCTCTGAATGGCGCTAAGCCAAGCGCGTTCATAGGCGCAAGAAGCCGCAGGCAGGAATGCCTGCGGTACTGGGAGAGGTCCCGAACCGTGCCCATCCTAGCGTCATTCGCTGCTGCTCTCATGTGAGCCCCCGTACGTGCATTTTGCCTGTTGTCCTGGGAGTCCGAGGACGAACGGTTAGATCCTGATTTTCTGTTCAGCGCCATAGTCGCGCGGAGCGGGTGGTGACAAGCAGGAGCGTGCCAGAAGGGGCCTGCAAAGGCAAGCGTGAGGTCCCAAATCCGCGGTCGCCTCGCGGATTTTGGATGGTTGATGGTTGATGGTTGATGGTCGATGGTTGATGGTGCAAAAATGGTGCTGCGAGGGAATCAGCGTGAGGAACGGATTCAGTATACAGATCGGACGGGTTCGTCATGAGCGCGTGCCGATCGCGCACCACGTGAAGACGGCGTTCGGCGTGATGACCGAGCGGCATGCGGTCCTGCTCGTGCTCGAAGATGCGGCCGGCGCGGCGGGTGTGGGGGAGAGCTGGGTGAACTTCCCGCTCTCGGCGCCCTGGGAGCGGGTCGCCGCCTTCGAGCATGGGTTCATCCCTTATCTTGAAGGCCGCGCGGTCGAGGCTGTGCCGGCGTTCATGGAACAAATGTATCGGGCTTTTGTCGGGCCGGCCCGGCAATCGGGCACGATCGGTCCGCTTCTGCAGGGGCTGTGCGCGGTGGAGCTTGCGCTCTGGGACCTGGCCGCGCAGGCTGCGGGTGTGCCGCTCGCCTCGCACTTGTTCGAGGCGCCTGCCTCGCGGGTCCGGGTCTATGCGAGCGGGCTGAACAGCCCGATCCCGTGGGACCTGGTCGACGCGCACATTGAACGGGGCGTGACGTTGTTCAAGTTGAAGCTGGGTTTCGGCGAGTCCGAGGATCGTCAGAACCTGGCGGCGCTCAAAGCGCATCTTGGCGCCAAGGCTTCGATCGCCGTGGATGTGAACCGGGGCTGGACGCTGGACGAGGCGCTTGCATGGCTTCCGGCCCTTCATGAGTATGACGTGCAATGGATTGAAGAGCCGCTCACGGCGGCGGAGGAAGTGCATCTGGCACGGCTGCGCGAACGGAGCGGGATCCCGCTCGCCGGCGGCGAGAATGTGCTGATGCCGCCCGATGCGGAGCCGGCGGAGCTGGCGAATACACCCTTCGATATCCTGCAGCCGGACCTCACAAAGTATGCGCCGCTGCATGTGGCCAAACGACTGCTGCCGCTTGCGCAGAAGAACGGGAAGCGGCTGGTCCCGCACTTCCTCGGCTCAGGACCGGGTCAAGCCGCGTCCATCCAGTTTGCCGCGGGCTGTCCCGACGCGTTGCTCGAGCTCGACATCAACCGCAACACGCTGCGCACGGACCTGATGACGCCGCCGTTCGAGATTGTTGACGGCTGCATCGCGATCCCCGAACTGCCCGGTATCGGGTGGCGGCTGAGGGATGGTTGATGGCGCACCTCAAAACCTTCGTCGGTAACTTCGTCGGACCCTTCGTCGAATCCGGCCGCGGGTGGGTACGGCCCAAGGCGGGACCGACGAAGTGACCGATGAAGTGACCGACGAAGTGACCGACGAAGTGACCGACGAAGGGGGGAACCGGATGCACAAGGGGTTTCAAACGGAAACCAGGCCGTGACGTCCACAATTCACCGGCTACGATCCCAAATCCGCGCCTCGCGGATTTGGGGTTGAGCGCAGGCCTTGCCTTTCTCCTGACGCTATGGGATACTCTGGATCGGCCAATCGGGCGAGCCCACACAGGGAGATGCCGAACACGGACGACGGTCCTGGGGTGCGCGCGTCTTCGGGGGTCGGGGCTCGCCTCTGCCATGCGTTGGCTGGGACGGGGAGACGCACGGATGCCGACAGTGCGACGGAATGGTAGAACGCTATTGAGCGGCTTTACCCACCGTGGTCGGTGGGTCAGCTACATGGCCACACTGCGGACCTGCGCGAAGTACCTGGACCCGAACATCTCTTCCTCCTGGCTGTGGGGTGGGACGGGCTATGCGTTTTCGTTGACGATCCACGAGGGCCTGTGTCCGAGCGGCCCGTACGTGCCGGTCGGCAAGTTCGACGCGTTGCTGCCGAATGTCGGCGTGCAGGTCGAGCAGCACACGGCAAAGCCGGACGCTCCGGATTTTGCGGCACGCCGCGCGGCGCTTTTCGAGATCGCCTGTAAAGCGATCGATGCCGGCTACCCGGTGATGGGCTGGAGCCTGCGGCATATCGACTGGTATCCGATCTTCGGCTATCGCGACAACGACAGCTACCTGTTCAGGAACCATGACGGCCGGCGGCATCCGTATCCGCACGCGAAACTGGGCGAGCGCGCGCCCGGCGGCCTGGCGATCGTCGCGGTTGTGAAGCTGACCGAGCCGGCGGAGCCGGTCGTAACGGTACGCGATGCGTTCGTGTTCGCGCTGAAGATGGCGGCGGGCAAGTACAGCGACGGCAAATACAGCAGCGGGTTCGCCGGCTATGACGCCTGGATCCACGCGTTGCAACATCCCGCGGCGCCGCCGAAGGATGCGACCTGTTTCGGGCACGCGTTCAACGCCGCGTGCTGGGGCGAGTGCCGGCGCCGGGTCGTGCGGTTCCTGGTCAAAGCCCGCGAGCGCCTGGGCCGTCCGGATCTGAACGCGCTGCTCCAAGAGGCGGAAACGCACTACCAGTCGGTATCGGAAGAATTCAAGACGCTCTCCCGCCTGTTCCCGTGTCAGCCGGGCTGCATGGCGCCGATGATGGCGCGGTTCCGCGACGACGCGTTGCGCGAGCAGGGGGCCCAGATCCTGATGACGGCGCGGGACGTCGAGGAGCAGGGCGTGAAGGCCATCGCCCGGCTCGCCGTCGCGCTGGGTGCGGCGGAAGCCGACACGCTGCTCGCCTCGTGCGGGTGAGCCCCGTCACGGCACGGCGTCCTGTCCGGTCCTGCTATGAAGCTCGGGAAGATCATAGGCGTTGTCGTTCTGTGTGTTGGGGCGCTGTTGTGCGGCGCCTTTCTTACCTTGGTCTCGATTCGGCGGCCCTGGATCACGCCCGTGCCGGGCGTGCGGCTCACACCCGAGCGGTCGCTGGTGGTACTGTCCGAGCTCGGGCCGGACAGCGCCTTCCGGTTGCTGGTCAAGGCGGCAGACTTCTCCGGTATCAAGGCCAAGTTGACGCCTGACGTCGGGGATCGGATCCGCACGCAGGCGTGGTCCGAGGTCACGTTCTCGAACGTCGTCGTGATGATCGAGGAAGCGCAGACGAACCTGGCGCTGTTCGCGCGTGCGGTCGCAGCCGAGGATTTGCGCGCGCCGTTGCCGCCGGACTTCCGTTGGGCTGGGTATCCGGACTTCCGCGGTACACACCACATCGAAATCCTGTTGACGGCCTCGGCCTTGCGCCGTGCGTCTGCCGGTGACTGCGCCGCTGCGCTCGAGGACGTGAAGATGCTGATGCGCGGCGGCACCGCTATCGGGTTCTGCGACGGTCCGGCGGGGCTCTACAGACAAACGTCGTATTGCCAAGCGGGTTGCACGGCACTGCGCCGCATGGCCCGCAGGGAACCCATTGCTCAGCCCGCACTGCGGGAGGCGCTTGCCTTCCTGGACGCGTTTGAGCAGGAGTTGATCCCGTGGCCCGAATCCGTCCGTATGGGGCATGCTTGGGTCACACGGATGTTGCCGGCGATCTACAAGATGTCGGACGAGCAGCTGCTGCAGGAGGTGGAGAGATATCATGTGTTCTTGCGTCGATTCGCGCCTCTGATGGGCAGCAATCCTGAAACGACGCAGGAGAGTATGGACGCGCTGTACTCGCACGCCGTGGCCATTGCGGAGCGGCCCTATACGCAGGGCGCGTACGGCTCGTTAGCGGCGGCCACGACGTGCTCGCCGTGGGAGTTGCTGATCAGTGCCGATCCATTCGGCCGGGTCCTTGCGCAGTTGGCCTTGTCGTCGTTCGAATACGAGCATTCTCAGCACACGGTGCTCCGCGCGGAGTTGGGTCTGACGCGCCTGTGCCTGGCAGTCAGCTTGCATCGGGCGCAGCACGGCGCGCCGCCCGCGACGGCCGCGGTCCTGACGCCGGAGTTTCTGGCTGCGATTCCCGTGGATCCGTTTCACGCGCCGGATGCGTTGCGTTATGTACTTGGCAGTAACGGGACGTGGCTTGCGTACAGTGTCGGCCGGGACGGTGCCGACGATGGTGGGCAGGCCGACGCCGGCGGGGATGGGCCGGATATCGCCGTTTCATCAGAAAGCGATTTGCTGCGGGGCGCGGCATACTATTGAGCAGGAATGATTCAGTACACCGTGAAGTTCTGGAAGACTGTCTGTATCGTGGTCGCGTGTGCAGGCGCGTTGTTCTGCGGGGCGATCCTGACCTTGGTCGCCATGCGCAGGCCGTGGATTGCGCCCGTGCGCGGCGTTCGGCTTGACCCGGTGCGGCCGCCGGTCCCTCTGTCCGAGCTCGGGCCGGACAGCGCTTTTCGGTTGCTGGTCCAGGCGGCGGATTTTTCCGGCATCAAGACGGATCTTCCGTCCGGCGTCGCGGATCGGATCCTCACGCAGGCCTGGTCGGAGCTCACCTTCTCGAACGTCGTCATGCTGCTCGAGGAAGCGCAGACGAACCTGGCACTGTTCGCGCGTGCGGCGGGCGCCGAGGATCAACGCGCGCCCTTGCCGCCGGCTTTGGACTGGATCGCGTATCCCGACTCCCAGGGAACGGACAAGATCAAGACTCTGTTAACGGTCTCGGCCTTGCGTCGTACGGCGGCCGGGGATTGCGCGGGCGCGCTCGAGGACGTGAAGTTGCTGATGCGCGGCGGCGCGGTTCGGGGGCTGGTCGTTTCCTTTGAAGGCTACCAGCAAGCGGCGTATTGCCGGCGTGGTTGCGCGGCTCTGCGGCGCATGGCTTGCCATGGATCAGCCGCTCAACCGGTAGTGCAGGATGCGCTCGACTTCCTGCATGCCTTTGAGCAGGAGTTGGTACCATGGCACGAGGTCGTCCGCATGCAGCACGCATGGTTCAAAGGCATGTTGCCGGAGATTTATGGGGCGCCGGACGAGGTGTGGGTGGGGGTTTTCGACCGTCGTTTCGCGCTTCTGCGTCGATTCGCGCCGTTGATGGGCAGCAATCCTACGGTGACGCAGCAGAGCATGGACGCGCTCTTTTCGCATGCCGTGGTCATTGCGGAACGGCCCTACGCACAGGCCGCGTACGCGTCGTTGGGGATGGCCGTGACGTGTTCGCCGTGGGAGTTGCTGATCAGCGCGGATCCGTTCGGTCGGGCCCTTGCGCGGCTGATGTTTTCGTCGATGGACCATCAGCATTCCCTGCACGCGGGGCTCCGCGCGGATCTCGGTCTGACGCGCCTGGTCCTGGCTCTCAGCTTGTATGAGGCGCAGCACGGTGCGCCGCCCGCGACGGCCGCGGACCTGACGCTGGAGTATCTGGACGCGGTTCCCGTGGATCCGTTTCACGAGCCGGATCCGTTGCGGTATGTCGTTGGCAGCAACGGGACGTGGCTCGCGTACAGTGTCGGTCCGGGCGGAGTGGACGACGGGGGGCGGGCCGATGCCGGCAGGGATGGGCCGGACATCGCGGTTTCGTCGGAAAGCGATCTGCTGTTGGGCGTGACTTGGTATTGAGAGGCGGTCTTGGGGGAAGATCCTCCCGCCCCGGGTGGGGCGGGAGGGGCGTCTTTTTGGTGGTGCGGTGCGGTTTGGATTGCGGGGCCTTTTCGTTCCTGCCGCGCAAGGCGGCAGGGGACGGGAACCGCGGGATGGGTTGGCTGTTGGATCTTGAGATCGGCGGAAAGGGTGTCAAACGCAAGTCAGGACGAGACATTCCGGCTTGCCTTCCGAGCCGTGCCGGCGTAGAGAGGTAGGAGGCGGTTGTTGAGTTTTGGTAAATTGAGGGGGTGCATGATGACGACGCAGCAAGAGGTAGCGGAACGGCGGAAGCATCCACGCATCACCGAACTGTTCCTGGTGAGTTACGTGAACAAGGAGGGTTCGGAACAGAAGACGCCGGTTTCGATGGGGCGCACGCTGGATATCAGCCGGTCCGGCGCGCGGCTCGAGATCGACCGGGAAGTCAAGCCGGACTCGCGCATGGAGCTCGACATGGCGGTCCGTGACACGCGTCTTGTGGTGCAGGGCCGAGTCGTGCGTGTCGAACGCACGGAGCAGGGCCGGTACACGGTCGGCATCGAGTTCGACACGCTGCAGGATGCGCTTGCCGGTGTTGGCTCCGCATGAGCCGGGCCGGGACCATCTCGGTTGGCCGGCGACAGGTTGGTTGCAGCCTGCTCCTGTTGCTGATGGCCGCATTGAGCGTATGCGCGCGCGCGCCCGGATCCGCGCCGCGCGTGCGGCGTCCGCGTCTTCGGCCGGGCCCGGTCAAGCTCAAGCCCAGGCCCCGCCGCGGCGTGCCGCCGGCCGTGCAGCCGGCCGCGCAGCGCCCGCCCATCTTCGTCTGCATCATCATGCATAACGAAGGCCCGAAACCCCCGATCTGGCCGGATTTCGTGTCGGACACGGCGGCATTTGTCGCGCATCGCGGGGCAGTCATCCGGTTTGCGCAGATGGTGAAGGCGTGCGGCGCAAAGCTGAATTTCCAGTCGGATTGGAGTTTTCTGGCGGCGGAGAAGGCGCGCGAGCTGGCGCTGCTGCACAAGGGCGCGGGTACGTTGCCCGCGCCGCGCCGCTCGCGCGGGCGCGGCGGGCCGGGCGCCGGCACGGAATACGGCAAGCGCGTGCCGGCCTCGAAGAACCTGGTGCGTTATTTGACGGAGGATCTCGGGTTCGAAGTCGATCCGCACACACACAGCGCGCAGCACGGCCGCAACTACGCGGATGTCGCGTATTTGCTGAAGAGCCTGGGCGTGACGCCGTCCTGCACGGTCGGCGGCTTCATTGCATGGCCGCCGGGCGCGTCGGAGCTGGAACAGTTCTGGGCACCGGTCACGGGCCAGCACTATGCCTATCAATGGACGGCGACGCTGCTGTCGGGTGCGGGCACGCACGACCATCAGGACGAGGGGCTGCTGGTCCGGTCCGGTATCTGGCGGCCGCGCAGCCGGCTGGCCCCGACCGAACATGCGGCGGACGCGCCGCTGCCGATGATCGGCGCGTACGGCGCGGCGCCGCCGGAGGTCGGGCCGAAGACAACGAACTGGAATGCGTTGAAACACCTGCTTTGGCTGCGTGCGCGGGGTATGCTGACGTACGGGCGGATCTATACCTGCACGTTGTTTGTCGGCCAGAAGTGGCTCGTTGAGGAGCCGGGCTTCACGGACCGGTTCGAGGCGCGGCTGCGGGGCCTGATGCACGAGCCGCGCCTGCGCTGGGTCGGGTTGGCGGAACTGCTCGGGATATGGCAGACCGACTATAACGCGCAGCCCTGCATCTTTCGGGTGCCGTCCCAGATCCCGGCGGAGCTTCCGTAGCGAGCGCGGCGAGGAACGGAGAGGGTCCAGTGTTCGGGTCTCAGTGTCCAGAGACAAAGGCGGTCGGTTTCGTTGTCTGTGCGTTGTTGTGCTGCACGGGTCGGGTTGCGACCGCGCGGCCGCAGTTACGGTTCGTGCGGTTCAAGGACTTGCCGGCGCTCGGACTGCGCGTGCGGCTGATGCAGCAGGCCGACCCGCACCCGTTCGCGCCGCCGACCCGCTACCTGCGCACGCGTGAGCGCGGCGCACAGACGGTCCGCGACGAGGTCTATCGCCCGGTCGACCTGTGGCGGCAGACGCAGCAGGCGGGTCGCTGGACGGGCCGTTACGGCAACACGGTGGTTTTTGCGCGCATAGACCGTCTTCTTCCGCGCGGTATGTTGAGCGGCTATGCGACGGCCGCGGAGTTCAAGGCCGCGTTTGGCGAGATCCCCGCGATGGGGCCGGACGATTGGGATGCAAACAGGCTTGCGCTTTGGGCCGCGGATTTTCTCGGGGTCGAGCGGGCCGACGCGGCGCCGGTGCCCGGCCGGTCCGTCCGGTTCCGGGCTCTCGTGAAGCTGACGAGTCCGACCATGCCGTTCACGCACCTGGCGTATGCGTTCCGGCTGAACAGGAACCAGCCCGCGTTGCGCACGGCGCCGGATAACTGGTTCTTTGTACTGTTCGAGCTGGCCATGGGCGTGGACCCCGCGAGCGCCGAGCAGGCGATCCTGCGTGACTTTCTCGGGTCCGTCACGGTGTCCGCGTCGGGCCCGCGCGAACCGCGCGTCGCGTCACGGCGCGCACCGCCGGTGCCGGACGCGGCGGCCGGTTCGCCCGCCTATCAAGTGAGCCGCGAACGCGCGATCGACAGCATACGAAATATGCCCGGCTGGTGGTATGTCGGGCTGAGCCGCCACATCATTCTGGCAAACTTGCGGTCGCGGTCGGGTTCCCTGATCCGGCAGCTCCGCTCGGATCTCGACCGTCTCCGCGACGCGTTCGAACGGCTGGTCCCGCCGCGCAAACCGGTCACGGACGTGAGCGTGATCCGAATGTTCGAGACGGAAGAGGGCTACGAACGCTACGTCGGTGCCGATACCGGCACAAGCGCGATGTGGCTCGCGTCCAAAGGCGAGCTCGTGATTCGGCCGCCGCGCGCCGGGCGCCGGCGTGACGAGCGCGAGGAGACGCTGCGCCGGGTCTATCACGAGGCGTTCCATCAATACGTGCATTATGCGTTTGACCATATCGCGCCGTCCGCATGGTACAACGAAGGGCATGCCGAGTTGATGGCCTGCGCACAGATCAAACGCGACGGTGTGCGCATCGAGGAGGATAGGGATCGCGCCGAAATCCTGAAGGAGCGCGCCAAGGACGACGCGCTCGATGTGCAGGCGCTGTTGGGCCTCAGTTACGAGCAGTTTTACGACCCCGACCCCTTCGTGCGGGAGTGGCACTACACGTTGGCTTGGGGCCTCATCTACTACCTGCGCAAGGGTGCGCCCGCCTCGAACCCGCCGAAATACACCGGCATTCTCGATGCCTACGCCGACTCGCTGTGGGAGAGCCGCGACCCGGACGCGGCAACGGACGCCGCGTTTGCAGCGGTCGATCCGGCGGCGCTGCGCGAGGAGCTCACCAAGTTCTGGCGCTCGACCAGCCGGCGCGGCGCGGCGCGCCGGTACCGGCTGTTCGGCGCGCAGCGCTGAGGGACGCTATTCTCCCCACGGTACCACGACTCGGTACTCCGCCTCTTCCTTGGCTCGGGTGCTGTCGAACACGCTGCTTGTCCCGCCATTGCCCGTCACGGTCCCGCCCAGGTCCGCCCACGCGTTGGTGTCGGGTAGGTTTGTCGTCCATTGCACTTGGTAGACAACGCCCGAGACGGACTGCCAGCCGATTTCTACAGCGGTCCAGATGTCGACGTGGGGGTGGTCGGCGAGCGCCTGGATTTCAGCCAGGCTCAGCGCCCGATCGTAGACACGAACGTCGTCGAGAGCGCCGTCCCACGTTCGGTCCCCGACGTGCGAGGCGATGTAGAGCAGGCCGGGGCCCGGGTCGAAAGCGTATGTGGTTTCGAGTTCCGGCGTCGCGTTGCCGTCCAGATACACGGCCCACCAATTCGTCTGCCGGAGCAGTGCCGCGTGATGCCAGTTGCCGTCCGAGAGCGCGTTCGTGCCCATCACGTCCGCGCCCCAGTTGTTGGCGCCGATGTAGTTCAAGCCCAATCCGATCTTGTCGCCGCCCTGAAACGCGTTGGACCAGGTGAGTCCGTAGCCGATACTGACCTCGATGTCGGCGCCGGCGTTGTGAACGGTGAACATGCCAAGCTTCCTTGTCGAGACCCCATCCGCCTTGAACCAGAGCGAGACAGTGAAGGGCTCGCTCCCGAAATTCCACGCGTCGTTGATTCCCATGTCCAGGAAGTCGTTGGTCCCGTCGAAGTGGAGCGCGCTGTCGATGGCTCCGAACCGATCGGTTGTGGCGACCGCGCCCTGGTTCGTTCCGTGCAGGCCCGACCCGCTCGAGTCGGTCGCGTCGCCGTCGAGTCTGTAGTAAGGTTCCAGGCCGGTCGCGAGGTCCGCGTACGCTGGGCCGCGGCACAGGACGAGCACGAGCATGAGTCCGAGTCCAACACGGTGCGGGCCGATCATGGGGTGGCCTCCTCCAGCGCATGTTGCCTGCGAAATCGTGGGGCGTGCTGACGCGTGTTCTTATACGATAACGTGAACGAGTACGCAAGATCTCTGTTCGGACGAATGGCTGGACAAGCCGGTTCGTTTTGCGCCAGAATCAGGCATGATGCGACAGCACGTTCGCGCGCTTGTTCTGCTTTCCTGTTGGGCTTCGCTCCCGGTATCTGAAGCGGTTGCAGGGCCGCCCAACGACTTCAACGGCGACGGCCGGTCGGACCTGGCGGCGTATCACGCGCCGCAGGGCATGTGGCATCTGGCGCTGAGCCCGACGCAGGAGCAGGCGGCGGTACAGTTCGGCTGGTCGGCGGTGTTGCCGGTCCCGCAGGACTATGACGGGGACGGCACGACGGATCCGGCGGTCTATCACCAGGCGTCGGGCTGGTGGTACCTTCAGCAATCGACGGCGGGCTACCGTGACTTTGGTTTCGGCTACTGGGCGACCCCGCCGGTCCCGGGCGACTATGATGGGGACGGGCGCTGCGATCCGGCCGTCTATGGGCCGGGCGGCTGGTGGTATGTGCTGGGCTCGGCGGCCGGCTTTTCGCAGCGCCAATTCGGCTGGGACGGTCCCGTTCCGGTCCCTCGCGACTACGACGGGGACGGGCGCTGCGATCCGGCCGTGTACGACCGGCCGACAGGCACGTGGTATATCCTGGGCAGCACCGCCGGGTTTCGAGCCCTGCAGTTCGGCTGGTTCGCGGCGGAGCCGGTCCCGGGCGACTATGACGGGGACGGCGCCTGCGACGTGGCCGTCTACGGGCCGGGCGGCTGGTGGTATGTGCTGGGCTCGACGGACGGCTTTGCCCAGACGCAATTCGGTTGGGACTCGATGACGCCTGTCCCGCTCGACTATGACGGCGACCTTCGTGCCGACCTGGCCGGCATGCATTGTCCGTCGGGCGTGTGGTATATCGACGGCTCGCAGATGGGCTTTCGTCGGATCGAGCACGGCTGGTGGGAAACGGCGCCGCTGGGCGCCGCGCCGCCCGGGGCGACGGTCGATGTGAACGGCAGATGGAAAGGCACGGTGGAGACCGTGCCGGTCACGGTGACGCTGGCTCACTACGGCTTGATCGTCGAGGGCAGCGCACGCGGCGGGCCGGGTGGCTTCTACCGTGGCGAAGTGCGCGGCATCGTGCTCGGACACCGGGTCTCCGCGCACTACAGCTGGCCGTACGGGTATGGGGCCGGCGTGCTCGACGGAGTCGTCGAGGGGGACAGGATGTACGGGGAGTGGTCGCGACCCGGCGCGAGCGGGACCTGGTCGTTGACCCGGAGGTAGCGGCGTACGGACGTCTTCTGAGCCGCAGGCAGGAATGCCTGCGGTACAGGCCCGGGCCAGAGAGGAGTTTTGTCGCCGTGACCCCGCGGACCTGCCAATTTGTTGCGGACCTCATTCTGCTTGTGCACGCGGCGTTCGTTGCCTTTGTCGTGTTCGGGCAGGTCTTGATTGTGCTCGGCGTTCCGGGCAAGTGGCGCTGGGTCCGCAATTTCAGGTTTCGGCTTGCGCACCTGCTCGCGATCGGGTTCGTGGTGCTGGAAGCGTGGTGGGGCGTGGATTGCCCGCTCACGGTCTGGGAACACGAACTGCGGGTCAGAGCCGGCGGCGATGGCTACGCGGGCTCGTTCGTCGAACACTGGGTTCAGCGCATCATCTTCTTCGAGGCGCCAGGTTGGGTGTTCGTGCTCGTGTATACCGTGTTTGCCGGGGCGGTCGTACTGACTTGGTTTCTCGCGCCGCCGCGCCGCCGGCGCGGCGCGAGGTGAGCGGACTTGTCGATGCGGCGGGTTTGGCGTAGACTAGAAGGCTCTGACAGAGGCCGATCATCGAACCCGGACTTCAGTATGGGGTACGCTGAGGGAGAACAAGCTGCGACGACCTTGCGGCGTGCACTCGGTATGGTGCGCCTGACCCGGCGTTTCACCATGCTGGCCACGCTGTATTTGTTCGTCTACGGCGTCGTGGTGCTGCTCTTTCGCGCACTGACCCGTTGCCCCCGCAATCTGCTGGCCTTCGGGTTCCTGGCGCTCTTTCCTGTTGCCGCTGTCGCGCTTGCCCTGGAACGGCGCAAGTTCCCGGCGCGCACGGCCGTCAAAGCGCTGCTCGACAGCATGCACCGTTGCGGCGGGTTGCTGGTCGCCGGCGACGAACGTGATGCTGGTGCCTGGGACGCGCGTTTGCCTGAATTCCGGGTGCCGACCGTACATTGGCACGCGCGCCGGCATGTGCTGGCGCTGACGGCGAGCGCGATCTTTGTCGTGTTTGCCTTCTCGATCCCGCGCAGGTACACGCGTCCGCAGAGTTCCTATACACTTGAGGTCGACCACCTGGTGGAGGAACTGACCGAGCAGGTCGATCTGCTCGAGGAAGAAGCCGTGCTGGAAGACACGCGCGCGCGCGCGCTGCGCGACGAGCTGGACCGGCTCGCCGAGGAAGCGCGCGGCGACGATCCGGCCCGCACACTCGAGGCGTTGGACCACATACAAGCGGTGATGAACGAGCGGGCGAGTGAAGCGGCGGAAGCCGCCTTGGCGCAGGTCGAAGAGATGACGAAGGCCCAGGCGCTGGCGGACGCATCGGCGACGCTCGCCGCGACGGGCCGCGACCCGGCACTCATGGCTGCAGCCATGAAGGCGCTGGCGGGGCTGCTGAAGGATCAGGAGCTGGAGCGCATGCTGGCGGGCGCGCTGCCCGAAGGGCTGCTCGGCGCCGCTCAGGCCGGCGCGCTTACGCCGGAGCAGCTCAAAGCGCTGTCGGAACTGTTGAAGCAGTGCAAGGGCGAGTGCCGCGGGTGTCTTGGCCGGCTCTGTAAGGCCCGACTGATCGACGCGAAATTTCTGAAGCTCTGCAAAAACGCCGGGCGTTACGACCCGGACGCGCTTGCCGCGTTTCTGGCGGACGGGCAAGCGGGCAAGGAGCTCGCGGTCCTGTTGCGTGCCTGCTGCGGGAAGGGCGGAGTCGACCGCGGCCGGGGCGACGCGCCGATGACGTGGACGGAGGGCAGCTCGGAACAAGGCGCTGCGTTCAAGGAACAGGTCCTGCCGCCCGGCCCCGTCTCGGGCTTGAACAACACGAAACTCGTGGGGATCAGTGCGGCTGTGCCGAAAGTCTCGGCCGGCGCCACGCCGGTCCGGTCCGGTGTGCTGGCGACGGGCGAGGGCCCGGGCGCCGCGCACACGCGGACCGTGTTGCCGCGGCATCGCGCAGCGGTACGACGATATTTCGAGCGGACCGACAAGGAAGGGACACGGAGCGATGAGTGAGAAACAGGATGCGATCTTGACACCGGACGAACTGAAGCCGGCCACCGACCTGATGAACCGGGCGCTGGAACAGCTCGACCGGATGTTGCTGGGCCGAACAGAACTGCATCGCATGGTGCTGGCCGGGATCCTGAGCAAAGGCCATATCCTGCTCGAGGGCCTGCCGGGTCTGGGCAAGACGGCGTTGGTCCGGGCGATCGGCCAGATCCTGCAGCTTGAGTTCAAGCGCATCCAGTTCACGCCCGACCTGATGCCGGCCGACATTCTGGGGACGCACATCCTGCAAGAGACCGGGCCGGGCAAACGCGAGATGGTCTTCGAGCCGGGGCCCGTGTTCACGAACATCCTGCTCGCCGACGAGATCAACCGGGCCTCGCCCAAGACGCAATCGGCGATGCTGGAGACGATGCAGGAGCGTTCGGTCACGCTGCTCGGCACGACCCGGTCGCTGCCCGATCCTTTCTTCGTGCTGGCCAGCCAGAACCCGATCGAGCTGGAAGGCACTTACCCGCTGCCGGAGGCGCAGCTTGACCGGTTCCTGTTCCGTCTGATCGTCCAGAACGTGTCCGTGGAGGTGCTTGACGAGATTATCTCGACTCGGCGCCAGGGCGAGCCGCCGGCGGCGAGCTGGCAGATGAGTTCCGAACAGCTTGCCACGGTCTTTGCGGTCGCGGCACAGATCTATCTGCCGCATCCCGTCTCGCGCTATGTCGCGCGGCTGGTCGCCGCTACGCATCCGGTCGGCACGGAAGCGACGGACCAGATTCGCGAGTACGTCTCGTACGGCGCCTCGCCGCGTGCGGCGATTGCCATCGCGGAGTCGGCTCGGGCCTGTGCCTTGATGGCAGGGCGCCCGACCGCCGGGTTCGAAGACGTCAAGCAGGTCGCGGGCCCCGTTTTGAACCACCGCATCATTTTGAATTACCGGGCCCGGCTCGACAAGGCGACCCCGAGCCAGGTCGTCGCCGCCCTGCTCGACACGCTGCCCGAGGCCGGTGTGGATGTGCCGGACGATGTCGAGCTGCGCGAGGCGTAGGGGCGGGTTGTAGGTGTTAGTGCCTTAATCCGTGATAAGATGCGACGAAGACGCGTCGTATGCTGGGTGAAGAACTCAATATCCAACAGCCAACAAGGAATATCCAATGTCCAAGTATGAGACGCAGACAGGCATCTGCCTTGGATATTGGATATTCCTTGTTCGATATTGGATATTCAATCGTGTTTGGTTGCGGCCGACGGCAGCATTAGGTGTTAGGTGTTAGGTGTTGGGTGTTGGGTGGTGGGAGGGAAGATTAGGGAGAAAGATTAGGGCATCAGTACGGCTCTTGCCCTCGTCTTTCGCCCTAATCTTTCCCCCTGATCTCCTGCCTATCGGCGAACAGGGTATCAAACGGAAACCAAGACGTGACATGACAGACCGTTCCATCGTCCCATGGTCCCATGGTCCTGCAGTCCCGCGGCGCTGCCGCGGTCCCGCGGCGCTGCGCGCGTGCGCTGCGTTGCTGCTGATCGCGTGCGTGGCGCAGGGCCGTGAGCGGTTTGGTCCGATCGTAGTGAATCCGCTCTCGGCAAACGTCGGGGAGACTGCGCACGGTTATTTCGAGCACCGGGTAGAGCTGGAAAACACATCGGAGACGGCGCATGAGGTTGCCTTGACGCTGGGCTCGTCAGCGCAAGGCGGGAACGTGATCCGGCGGCTCACGCGCAGGATGGCGGTCCCGGCCTCGTCGCGGCTGGTCCTTTCGTTGCCGCAGCCGCCGTTGGGCATGTTGGGCGACAGCCGGCTAAGTGTTCGGGTTGACGGCCGCTACCGCGGCAACGTGAGCTTTCCGTATTCGCCCTACGGTCATATTGTCGGGTCCCGCGGCAGCAGCTTGAGCACGCGGCTCCTGGTCAGCCGCAGCCTGGAGACGGACGTGTTGGATCGGGAAGTGAACCGCAAGAAGAGGGGCTCGAGCGGGCGGGATCGCGTGCGTTTCGTGAAAGCCGAATACGGGACGGGCCGCTGGAGCGCGAATTGGCTGGGCTACGGACGCTTTGACGGTGTCGCGGTGAGCGCCGCGGACATGGCAGGGATGCCGGCTCCGGTCCGCGCCGCGTTGTGGCGCTACGTCGCGTGCGGCGGGTGCCTGGTTGTCGAAGGCGAGGTGGCGCCGCCGGAGCCCTGGCGACAGATGGCGACCGAGCGCGTGGCCGGCGGGCCGGGCGCGCGGCAGGGCTTCCGCCGCGTCTGTGTGGGGTTCGGGGAGTGTGTGATGAGCGCGGGTACGCCGCTGAACCGGTTGTCCGGCGGCGAGCGTGAGCTTATGCGTAAAGCATTGGCCCGCAGCCTGCAGCCTTGGTCGCAGGCGTCAGATCGGGCTGCCGCGAACCGCAATTTTCCGGTGGTCGAGAACCTGGCCACCCCGATCCGCGCGCTGTTCATCGTGATCGTCGCCTTCACCATCCTGATCGGGCCCGCGAATCTTCTGGTGCTGCGCCGGCTGCGCCGGCAGATCTGGATGCTCTGGACGATTCCCGCGATTTCGTTGGCCGGCACGTTGATCATCGTGCTTTACGCGGTGTTCTCCGAAGGCATCACGCCGACGGCCCGGATCGAGACCGTTTCTTTGCTCGACCAGGTCGGCCACCGCGCAACAACGGTCGGGCTGGCTGCCTACTATTGTCCGGTCACGCCGCGGCGCGGCCTGCATTACGGGTATGACACGGAGGTCACGCCGCAGGTCAGCCGCCGTGCGTACGGCAGCGGGAACGCACGCGTCGTCGACTGGACACGGGACCAACACCTGGGCTCCGGGTGGATTCGGCCGCGTGTACCTGCCCATTTCATGCTGCGCAAGACCGAACCGTGTCGACGCCGTCTGGACTTGGATTGGGACACGGCGCGTGCCGCGTCCGTGTTGAACGGGCTGGGCACAGAGATCCGGCGCCTGTGGCTGGCCGACGCGACGGGCCGGATCTGGACGGCCGCCGCGATTGCGCCGGGCGAGAAAGCCCGGTTGACCGCGCGCGAGCCGGCCGTCCACGGCACGGGCGACCTCGGCCGGCTCCGCGGTCTGTTCGCCGCAGGCGCGTGGGCGAAGCTGATCGAGCAGCTTACTGCGAAGGGCGCGGCCGGGAAGTATCTGTTTCCGGGCACCTACATTGCGGAGTTGTCCGACACCCCGTTGCTGGAGCGCGGGCTGGCCGGCCGTTTGCGCGGCACGCGTCGTGCCGTGGTGTTCGGGGTCCTTGACAGGGCGGGCGTCCAATGAACGTAGAAGTCACCGAGCTGTGCAGACATTTCGGGGGGACCAAGGCGGTGGACGGCATTTCGTTCTCGTTCGCCGCAGGCCACGTGTTCGGGTTCGTGGGCCCGAACGGGGCGGGCAAGACGACCACGATGCGGATCATGGCGACGCTCGACGAGCCGACCTCGGGCGATGCGAGGGTGGACGGGATCTCGGTGGTGCAACAGCCGGAACGTGTTCGGCGTCTGCTCGGTTACGTGCCCGATTTTCTGCCCACGCTGGCCGGCATGAGCGTGCACGAATACCTGGACTTCTTTGCACGCGCCTACGGGCTGGCCGGCGCGGTGCGGCGCAAGGCCGTTACGGAAATCGAGGAGTTCACGGGGGTCGCGCCGATTCGCGAAAAGTTGTTGCAGGCCTTGTCGCGCGGTATGAAGCAGCGCGTGAGTCTCGGGCGCGCGCTGATCCATGACCCGCGCCTGCTGATCCTCGACGAGCCGGCCGCGGGGCTGGACCCGCGCGCGCGGGTCGAGCTGCGCGAGTTGCTCGCGGCACTGGCCGGCCAGGACCGCGCGGTCTTCATCAGTTCGCACATTCTGAGCGAGTTGCGCGAGATCTGCGACGGTGTCGTGATCATCGAACAGGGCCGGATCCTGGCGACCGGCAGCATGGACGAGGTCATCACGCGCAGTGCCCCGAAACGGACACTGATCATTCGCGCGATCGAGCGGCAGTCCCCGCTGCGGCGTGAGCTGCTGGAGATGCCGCATGTCGAGGCGGTCCGCGCGTCGGGCACGGAACTGTTTGTGGAGATTGACGGTTCAGAGCAGGTCGCCGCCGAGCTTCTTGCCCAGATCATTGCGCGCGGCTATCGGATCGCGGAATTCAGCCAGCGGCGCGCGGGCCTGGAGGACGTGTTCATGAGCGTGACCAAGGGAGGTGTACAGTGATCGGCCGCGTCCTGAAAGACCGGCTCGCCGCCTGGTCGCTGAACCCGGTCATGATCAAGGAACTGCGCCAATTGGTGCGGAGCCGGTTCATGTCGAGCATCTTCCTGCTGGTCCTCGCCGTGCTCGCCACGGCGACCGGCATCTTTCTTGCGGCCCGCAGCATCAACGAGCTGCTGAACCCGTCGCGCGGCATGGAGGGCGGGCAGGTCCTGTTCTCGATCCTGCTCACGGTTCTGGATGTCGGGTGCCTGGTCTTTATTCCTGCCTATGTCGGCATACGGTTGACGGCCGAACGCTCGGACAGCAATGTCGACCTGCTGTTCATCACGGCACTGACGCCCGGCGCAATCCTGCGCGGCAAGTTCTATGCGGGCCTTGCGCTGGTCGGTCTGATCTTCAGCGCCTGCGTCCCGTTCATGGCCTTCACGTACCTGTTGCGCGGGATCGACATGGGCGGCATCTTCCTGACGCTGCTCTACGTGTTCCTGCAGGTCGCCGTCGCGCTGCAGCTCGGCCTGTTTGTCGGGGCCTTGCCGGTCAGCAAGCCGTTCAAGACGGTTCTCGGCCTGCTCGCGCTGCTCGGCGTGTTCGCGGGGCCGGTCAGTTTGTCGGTGATGAGCCTGTCCATGAGCGGCGGGGCGGGTGCGTCCTCGTTCTGGCCGTCGACCCGTGTGATCCTGGTCACCATCACCATTGCGCTCTCGATCATCTGGCTGCTGCACACACTTGCCGCCGCCTTTCTCAGTCCGCCGGCGTCGAATCGCGCGTTTCCCGTGCGATTCGCGGTCACCGTGATCTGGGCACTCGGCGGGGCCGGCGCGGCATGGTGTGTGCACACGGCTTCGGAGAAGGAGCTGATCCTGATCTGGCTGGTCCCGAGCATGTTGCTCTGTTCGCTGGCGGCGGCGATCGCGGTGAGCGAGCGCACGGTGTTGGGCCCGCGCATCGCACACGCGATCCCGCGCAGCCGGGTGCTGCGGTTGCTGGCCTTCCCCTTTTATACCGGCATGGCGAGTGGTTTGTTCTGGGTCGGCCTGATCGCCGCTCTCACGCTCGTTGGCGGACACGTGGTCCGGATCGTCGTGCCCGGCAAGAGCGGCGATCTGAAGGAGGGCCTGCTGATCCTGGAGACGGTCTTCCTGTACGTGCTGGCCTATTCCTTGACGGCTTTTGCGTTCGGGCGCAGGTTCATGAAACGGCTGGTTGCCGCGGGCCGCACATGGTTGCTCGTCCTGATCATGATCTCGCTCGGCGCGCTGGTCCCGTCGCTGGTCGGCATCTTCTTTTTCAAGGCGCTGCCCGAGCGCGCGTGGGAGCCGGCGCGTTTAGGTGTGTGGCAGATGGGCAGCATTTTCGGCGTGTTCGACGAGACGTACCGCCCCGCGCATTTGCGGCTGGCCGCCATTTGGGTCGCGCTTGCGTTCCTGTTCTGTGTTCGGTCGATCTGGCGGCAGATGCGGGCGTTTCGGCCGACACGCGAGGCCAGCGACTCGATAGCCTCGTAGTGAAACGGGCTCGAGTGCCGAATAAGAATGAACGAAGAGTACCGAGAATTTCTGGAGGCGGGCGAAGCGGCCGGCGGCCGGTACGTTCTGAGTCTGCCGGACGCCGCGCTGCGCGGCACGGGCGGCGTGCAGCTCGGCCAGCGTTCGGGCAGCTCGCTGGATTTCAAAGACTACCGCGAATACCAGCCCGGCGACGACCTGCGGCACATCGACTGGAACGTGTTTGCGCGCAGCGACAAACTGATCCTGAAGCTGTATCGGGAAGAGGTCTGTCCGCACGTGGACATCATCCTGGACGGGTCCCGGTCCATGGCGTTGCCGGATTCCCGGAAGGTCCGGGCTGTCTTGGGCCTTGCCGCCATTTTTGCGGCGGCCGCGGGCAACGCGAATTGTACGCATCACGCCTGGCTCGCCGCCGACGGCGTGCGCCGGGTCCAGGCCGGGGCCGGCGCGCCGGGACTTTGGGAAGGGATCGATTTCGAGTGGCGCGATACGCCGGCCGCCTCCGTCCGGTACCGGCCCGGCCGATGGCGCCGGCGCGGGATTCGCGTGTTGCTCAGTGATCTGCTCTGGGCCGGCGCGCCGCTGGACCTGCTGCGCGTGCTTGCCGACGGTGCGGCGGCCGTGCATGTGATCCAGGTTCTGGCTCGTGCCGATGTCGAGCCGCCGGCATTGGGCAACACGCGTTTGACGGATGTCGAGAGCGACGGGACGTTGGATGTCTTTGTGGATGCCTCTTCGCAGACCCGCTATCGCGAGGCGCTTGCGGACCATCAACAGCATTGGCATCGCGCATGCCGGCAGGTCGGCGCTTCGATCGCGTCGGTCGTTGCCGAAGACCTGCTCGACGGCTGGCGACTGGACCCGTTGGAGGAACAGCAGATACTCCTGGCCAGCGGCGCGTAGGGTGCGTGCAGCCGGTGGCCGGCTGCACGCCCGGGTTTCAGTGTTCAGGAGGGAACGGGGAGAATGATGAATGATGAACTGGGAAAACGACGGCCCTGCCTCGCGCAACACTCTTTCCTGAAACCTGAAACCTGAAACCTGAGAACAACCGTGTTCGAAGACTGAGGCAATGACACCGTTTCTTACATACCCGCTGGCGTTCCTGGGGCTGGTCGCGGTGCCGGTTCTGGTTGGGATCTATCTGTTGCGCAACCGGTTCCGCCGGCATTGGGTTTCGAGCCTGATGCTCTGGGCGCACACGGCCAGTGCGCGGCAGGGCGGCCGCCGTCTGGAACGCGTGCAGGTGCCGTTGGCCTTTCTTCTTGAATTGATGGCGATCGTACTGCTTGTCTGCGCGGCGGTTGATCCGCGTTGGCCGCGTGCGGGCAGCAGCCGTCCGCTCGTGCTGGTGCTGGACAATTCGGTCAGCATGCTTGCGCAGGGCACGCAGGGCTTGCCGCGCACGCAAGGGCAACGCGCTGTGCTGTCCGCGCTGCGTGCCGGCAACATATCGGTGATCCATATCGTTCTTGCGGATGTGACACCGCGCCTGCTGGGCCCGTTCCGGGAACCGGCCCGTGCGCGGGCCGCGCTCGAGGAATGGACCTGCACGGCGCCGTGCGCGGGACTGGACCGTGCGCTGTCGCTGGCCGTTGAGGTCGGCGGCCCGCTTGCGCGGTATCTGGCCGTAACGGACCGCGCGCCCGCGGCAAGCATGATGGCGGGCCGCGAGATGCGGTGGCTTGCTTTCGGGGCGCCGCTCCCGAACGCGGGCATTGTGCATGCGGCGCGCAGCGGGACGGCCGGAAAAGAACGGTGTTTGCTCGAGGTGGCGGCGTTCGGGGACCGGCCGGTCGAGACCGTACTGACGATCGACGACGGGGCGGGCGGTCCGGCGCGCGTGTCGCGTTTGTCGCTTGGACCCGGCGCGACACAGCGTGTGCTGCTGGAACCGGCCCGTCGCGATCGGGCCGTGCGCGCGACGCTGGCGCCCGACGCGCTGGCGCCCGACAACGATGTCGTGCTGCTTGCCGAGCGGCGCCGCGGCGTACGGTGCGACGTGCGGTTCCGGGACGCGGCGCTGGGTGAACTCGTGCGCGGCGGGTTGGAAGCGTCGGGCCTGCATGCCGCGGCCGGGCCCGGGCCGGAACTGGTGTTGACCGACAGCGCGCACTGGCTCGCCGCGGGGCCCGGCGCGTGGCAGCTCAGCGTATTGGCGGGCGACGGCGAGAAGGCATTCGCCGGTCCCTATGTCGCGAGTCTGTCGCATCCGTTGCTGGAGGGTATCGTCCTCGACGGCGTCATCTGGGGGGTCGCTTCCGACGGCGCGCTGCCGGGTACCCCGATCGTGATGGCCGGGAACGTGCCGCTGTTGTCCGAACAAGTCTTGCCGGACAACGCGCGCCATCTGAGGATGCGGCTGGCGCCCGGTCATTCGACGCTTCAGGAGTCCGTGAACTGGCCGGTATTCTGGTACAACCTGCTCGCGTGGCGCGCGTTCGAAGCGCATGGGGCCGGCCACGCGAACGTGCGGGCCGGCTCCGAGCTGGTCGTCCCGATCGCGGCAGAAACGGAAACGGTCGTGCTGCGAACGCCCGACTCCGTTCTGCGGCCCGTGCCCGTGCAGGCCGGCAGGGCCTTTGTCCCTGTTCGCGCGCTCGGTGTGCACGAGATCGTCGCCGACGGGCGGATCACGGACCGGTTCGCGGTGAACCTGCTTGCACCCGGCGAGAGCGATTTGAACCACTGCGTCAGCGGCGAATGGGGCGAATGGCTCCGCAAAGAAACGCGGGAGCGCGACTATGCCAGCCTCAGTTGGCTGTTCGTGCTGCTCGCAACGTCCGTGCTCGTGGGCCACATGGCATTGTTGGGGAGAGGGAATTCGAAATTTGAAATTTGAAATTCGAAATCTGATCGATGCGGCAGGCGGTTTTCGATGGCAGTGTTCTTCGTCGGAACCTTTGTCGGTGCCTTCGTCGAATCTGGCGGCGGGTGCGGGCGACCATACCTAAGACCGATGGTGCTGTACTATCCAATCTGGCTGGTCTTGATCATTCCGCTGGCGGTTGCCTGCATGGTGTGGCGTCTGCCGACGTTGTGGCTGCGCGTGTTGCGCGGGTGTGTGTTCGGGTTGCTGGTTGCCGCACTGTGCGGGCCGGCCGTGAAGCTGCCGAGCAGGTCCGGGACCGTGCTGGTCCTGGCCGATCGCAGCCGTTCGATGCCCGCGCACAGCCAATCGCTGCAGAAGGAAGCGATCGACTTGTTGCAGGCGGAGATGCGCGGGTCCGACCGGCTCGGCGTGATTTCGTTCGGGCGCCGGCCGGTGTTGGAACACGCGCCGCAGAAGGGCCGGTTCGGCGGGTTCGCGGCGCGCATTTTGAAGGACGAGTCGAGCCTGTTCGATGCCTTGGCCTTGGCCGCCTCGCTGCTCAACGCGGACGAGCCGGCGCGGGTCCTTGTGCTTTCCGACGGACAGTGGACAGGCCGTGATCCCGTGGAATCGGCCGGCCGTTTCGCGGCGGCCGATGTGAGCGTCGATTACCGTCTGCTCCAGCGCAGCGCGGCGAACGATACGGCGCTCGACAGGATCGATGCGCCGGAACGTGTGAGTCCGGGCCAGTCCTATCTCATGACCGCATGGCTGCGGCTGCCGGTCGGCCGCGATCTCGTCTACGAGCTGAGACGCGGACGCCGCGTCATTGCGCGCGGGACGCGCGCGTTGCCGGCGGGCCGGAGCCGGCTGTTGTTCCGGGACCAGGCGGGCGAGCCGGGCACACGGACCTACCGGCTCAGCATCGGGCCGGCCTCGGACGATCCGGTCCCGGAAAACAACACCGCACGGTTCCTGGTCGGCGTGCGTGGCGAACGCCCGATCCTGTGCGTGAAGTCCGACGCGGCGGGCTCGGCGCTGGCCCGCGCGTTTGCCGCGAACAAGTTGCCGGTCCGCCCGGTGCCCGCCGCGAAATGCACGTGGTCGCTCGAGACGCTCTCTTCCTATTCGGCGGTTGTGCTGGAGAATGTGTTTGCGAACGATGTCGGGCAGGTCGGCATGGAGAACCTGGCCGCCTGGGTCGAGAACACGGGGGCCGGCCTGATGATGACCGGCGGTAAACGCGCGTACGGGCCCGGCGGCTATTTCCGCAGCGCGCTCGAACGGATCCTGCCCGTGTCCATGGAGCTCAGACAGGAACACCGCAAGCTGAGCCTCGCGATCGTGACCGCGCTGGACCGGTCCGGCAGCATGGCCGTAAGCGCGGGCGCCGGCAAGACGAAGATGGATCTCGCCAATCTCGGCGCCGTGCAGGTGCTCGACCTGCTCTCGGACATGGACGAGTTCGGGGTGGTCGCCGTGGACAGCAGCCCGCACATCATTGTCGGGCTCGACGGTGTCGCGAGGAACCGGGCGCTGCGCGGGAAGATCCTGGGCATCGACTCGATGGGCGGCGGCATTTTCGTGTACGAGGCGCTCACGGCCGCCGCGCGTATGCTCGGCAAGGCGCAGGCCGGCACGCGGCATATCGTGCTGTTCGCCGATGCCGCGGACTCGGAGCAGCCCGGCAAGTATCGGGAACTGATCGAGAAGCTGCGCCAGGCAAACACGACGGTCAGCGTGATCGGGCTGGGCACGGGTTCGGACGTTGATGCGGGGTTGTTGCGTGATATCGCTGAGCGCGGCGGGGGCCGCTGCTTTTTCACGTCGAAGCCGGACGAGATCCCGCGTCTGTTCGCGCAGGACACGTTCGCGGTCGCGCGCAACACGTTCATCGAGGATCCGGTCGGCGTGAAACTGACCGGCCAGTTCCAGACGTTGACGGACCTGTCGTTCGGCGAGCCGCCGCCACTGGGCGGTTACAACCTGTGCTACCTGCGGCCGGGCGCGCTGCTCGCGGCACGCACGGAAGACGAGTACAAGGCGCCGATCGTTGCCGCCTGGCATGCGGGCAGCGGGCGGGTCCTGTGTTTTGGCGGCGAGGCGGACGGCGCGCACACGGGTGCGTTCGCGCAATGGCCGAAGGCGGGCCCGTTTCTTTCGAGCCTGGCGCGCTGGACGGCGGGCCGTGCGGGTACGCTGCCCGGCAACACGCTGTTGCGCCAGCAGGTGAACGAGGGGCGGCTTGCGGTCGAGCTGCATCTGGATCCGGAGCGTGACGCGGAGTGGTTTACGGGCACGCCGCGTGTCCGGCTGCTGCGCGCGGAGCCGGACGCCGCGCCCGCCTCGGAGACGCATGCCATGGCGTGGCGGAGCCCGGACCTGCTGCGTGCCGAGATCGCCCTGCACGGGGCTGAAACCGCGATCGCGACCGTTGAGGTCAACGATCAGCCGCCGGTCAGTCTGGCGCCGGTTTGTCTGCCGTACTCGCCGGAATACAAGCCGGCCGACCCGGGTAAGGGCCGCGAGACGCTCGAGCGGCTCGCGCGCGGGACGGGCGGCATCGAGCGCGTGGACCTGGCCGGCATCTGGGGGGACCTGCCGGTCAAGTCGCGCTATGTCGAGACAGCGCCGCTGCTGGTCGCGCTCGCGATCGCCCTGTTCCTGCTCGAGATCCTGCAGCGCAGGACCGGCCTGCTCGGGCTGCGCCGGCGCAGAGCGACGGTTGCGGCACAGACCGAAGAGGAACAAGCACAACAACAACGCGCGCGCCGCGCGTGGCGGCGCAGGCCGAAACCGCCCAAGGCCGAGCCGGCGAAGCCGGCACCGGCCGCACCCGCAGCAGAGAAGGAGCCGGGCGAGCAAGCGCCAACGGCACTGGACGCCATGCGTAAGGCACGCCGCCGCGCGAAAGGGCGCGGGTATCGGTGAGGGCCGCGGGGGTTGGGTGGCCGGCGGGTGTTGCCGGTCGACTGCAGTCGATCGCAATCGACCGCAATCGATTGCAGTCGATCGCGATCGGCCAAGAGGGCGCCCCGTGCCGACAGGGACAAACGAGTCAAGATGAAGAAGCGTTGGACAATGCTGTGCTTGATCCTGTGCGTTTTCGCCCTGCTGGCCGGGGCCTGGCTCGCGTTGGTCGCGCTGCGCAAGCCGTGGATCGTGCCGGTGCCCGGCGTCCGGCTCGCGCCGGCGCGCGTGCTCGAGCCGCGTGAAGCGATGGCGCCGGATTCCGGGTTCCTGCTGCTTTCCAATGCGGTCCATTCCTGCGGGGTCGTGTATCCGCTTCCCGAAGTCATGATGCGTGCGGCCCGCACGCCGCCCTGGTCGGAGAATGCACCCACGAATCTGGTCGCGTTGCTCGAGGACGCGGAGCCGAGTCTTGAGTTGGGCCGCCGTGCGGCTCGGGCACCCGAATCCCAGATGCCTGCGCTGCCGGGCGACTATGCGCGACGGATCAGCTACGTCGCGTTCCGGAAACTGGTGTGGTGCTTCGAGCTGTCGGCCCTGCGCAAGGCGGCTGGCGGCGACTATGCGGGCAGCTACGATGAGCTCCGGGCGATGTTGGGTTGCGCTGCCATCCTTACGCGGGGCGGGTTCCGGATCGATTACATGATCGGCGCGGCCGCGGTGCGCAGGGCGTGCGCGACAGCGCGTCGTGTGGCGGCGTGGGATGCGGGCGCCGGCGCGCACAGTCGCCGCATGTCAGAGTTCCTGCGCGACTACGAGGCCGGGCTGGAACCGTGGGCGGAAGCCGTGCGCCAAGAAGGTGTGTTTGCCGTGCGGCGCGTGGACACCGTGTTCGCGGACGGGCCGCCGCATTATTTCGATCGCCGCGCCGCCAGGCTCTTGGCGTTGGGCCGTTTGCTGGGCAGCACACCGGCCGGCGCGCGGCGCAGTTGCGAGGCCGTGTGTTCCCACCTGATCGACGCGGCGCAGAAGCCGTACGATCAGGCATGGTACGACAGGTTCGACGCAACCTTGGAGTGTGGCATCCTGGACATGCTGGTCTCTCAGGATCCCGTGGGACGTTTGCTCGCAGGGATGTCTATGTCCTCCCTTTCCTCCGGGCATCGCCACTGGCTCGCACATCGGGTCGATTTGCGTGCGACCGCGCTGCTTCTGGCCATCCGTTTGTACGAGGCGCAGGAGGGCCGGCTCCCTGCATCGCTGCAGGAGTTGGTGCCGGAGTACATCGAGGCGGTCCCGACCGACCCGTTCAAGGAGTCGGACCCGCTCCGCTACGACGTGGCCACGAACGGTGTGTGGCGGACCCGGAGTGTCGGTGCGAACGGCGTCGACGACGGCGGGATCGGCAGGGACGACGGCAATGGACCGGACGTGGTGATCACCTCGGAGCCGGCTACGGAATAGGCCGCCTGTTTTCGGGCCGGCGCGTGCAGTAAGATGGGTCAGGAGAACAAGACCGGGGAAGTATGAGAAAGCGCTGGCTGATTCTGTGTGTGGTTCTGTGCGTGTGCGCGCTGCTTGCCGGCGCGTGGCTGGCGCTGCTGGCCATGCGCAAGCCGTGGATTCTGCCGGTGCCCGGCGTCCGGCTCGAGCCGGCACGGACGCTGGCGTGGCGTAGCCGGATGGCGCCGGATTCGGCCTTTGCTCTGCTCGCCGAGGCGGTGGAGCACCCGGCGCTCCCGCGGGACATCCGTCGGGAGCTGTTGGAGGAGGCCTGCGGCGGACCGTGGTCGGCGGCACTGCACACGAATGTCGTCGCGCTGCTCCGACCGGCGGAACCGGCTCTCGCGCCCGCTCGACGGGCCGCGCTGGCGCCGGATCCTCAGATGCCGCGACAATCGTGGGCCGAGAAGGCGCTCAGCTACACGGACTCGCGCCACCTGCTGCAGGCTCTGGAGCTGTCGGCGCTGCGCAAGGCCGAGACCGGTCAGTTCGCAGAGAGCTACGCGGAACTGCGGGCGTTGTTGGGCTGTGCGGCGATCTTCACACGCGGCGGGTGCCTGCGGGACCACGCGATCGCGATCGGCGGGTGGTACATGGCCTGTGCCGCCGTGCGCCGGGCCGCCATGGCTGACACGAACCCCGGGGAACACACCTGCCGCATGCGCGACTTCCTGCTCGATTACGAGGCGGCGTCAGAGCCCTGGTCCGAGACAATGCGATGGGAATGCAAGTTTGCATTGGATTCGGTGGGCCCGGTGTTCGCCGGTGGTGCGCGTGGCTTCAGGGATCGGCGCGAGGCGTTCTTTTTCGGGCTGGGCCGGCTTCTCGGCAGTACGCCAAGCAGCGTACGGGCCAGCTACAAGGCCCTGTACTCGCACCTGATCGACGCGGCCGACAAGCCGTACAGCCGAGCGTGGTACGACACGCTCAAGGCCCGTCTCCGATGCGGACCCGTGGCTCTTCTCTCGTCCCAGGATCCCGCGGGGCGCATGCTTGCGGCCACGCAGATGTCGTTATTCCAGCGTGTACACCTAAGGTGGGTTGCCCATCGGACCGACCTGCGTGCGACGGCCGTGTTTCTGGCCATCCGCTTGTACCAGAGCCGGGAGGGCCGGCCCCCGTCGTCACTCGACGCGCTGGTCCCGGCGTACATCGATGCGGTGCCCGGCAACCCGTTCAACGAGTCGATCCCGCTTGACTACCGGTTGGGCACGAACGGGTCGTGGCGGGTCTGGAAGTTCCCGCCGCAGCCGCTCGGAGAGTAGCGGGGGAGCCTTGTACTCCGCCATCCTGGTCTCCTATCGCACTCCTCCATCGTACTCCTCCATCGTATTCGATTCGGATCGATGGGAGAGTACGATAGGAGAGTACGATAGGAGAGTGCGATAGGAGAGACCCGTCTTGGCTGCTATGTCGCGTTGTGCGGTGCCGGCAGCGCATACATTGCGGCCTTCCCGCCGGCCGCATTTTCGTGTAGTATCGAAGTTTCGGGGTGAAGACCGATCGATGCGTGCAGTTCTGACTTGCTTTCGGCTTTGGCTTCTGGCGGCCTGCCTGCTGGCCGTTGCGGCGGGGTCCGGCCAGGCCGCGAAGCTGGCCGTGATCCTGATGCCGTCCGACCTCGAAGCGGTCTCCTACGACGGGACGGAGTTGTCGCTGGAGAAGATTTTCGCGGCCTGTGAACCGGCCGCGAGACAAGGGCATGCCGTGCCGCTCTATGTGTGTCGCGAGGCGCTGCTCGCGCTGCTCAAATTCGAGGAGCTCCAGTCGTTCCCGCCTTCGGCCGTCAAGGAGTACGGCGACCCGGTCGATAGCGCGTGGCGGGACTGGGCCCGGGCAAAGGCAGAAGCCGGCGATCCGTTTTTCCAGAAGGTGGTCGGCTACTTTACGTGGAACGGGATCGTGGAGGAGCAGGACCTGGCGGCTACCGCCGAGTGGTTCCGCAAGTCGGCAGCGGGCGGCTATCAGCGCGGCGAATGGCTGCTCGGCAAGCTGTACATGAGCGGGTCGGGCGTCGAGCGGGATGCGGCACAAGCCGTTGCGCATTTCCGCAAGGCGGCACAGGCCGGGTGTCTGGACGCGGTCGACGATCTCGGCGCAGCCTATTCGAACGGCTGGGGCGTGGAGCCGGACCCGGCGGAGGCGGCTCGTCTGTTTCGTCGTGCGGCGGAAGGCGGGCATCGGTGGAGCATGTTCCAGTTGGCCGCGGCGTTTGCGAATGGCGCAGGTGTGGCCACCAATCACGTGGAAGCGCTGAAATGGTATCGCGGCGCGGCGGCATTGGGATGTGCGCCGGCGCAGCGGGCCGTTGCCTGGTACTACCGATTTGGCAAGGTCGTAGGCCAGGACGATCGTGAGGCCGTGAAATGGTACAGGTCGGCGGCCGATGCCGGCGACGCCGAGGCGCAGGCGACGTTGGGCTTCCTCTACGAACGCGGTCGCGGCGTTGCGCGCGATTCGAAACAGGCCGTCGCGTGGTATCGCAAGGCCGCGGACCAGGGTCATGCCGGTGCGCAGAGCAACCTTGGCTGGTGCTATCGCGAGGGGTCGGGCGTCAGACGCGATTACGGCAAGGCCGTTGCGCTGTTCCGCGCAGCCGCGGAACAAGGCCATGCCCGGGCCATGACTCACTTGGGCTACTGTTACGAGAACGGGCGTGGCGTAAAACGCGACTATCGGACCGCGCGGGAATGGTATGTGAAGGCCGCCGATCTGGGCGACGAGACAGCGCCCTGCAATCTTGGCTTGGTCTACGAATACGGGCGCGGCGTGAAACGCGATTATGCCGAGGCCGCGGCGTGGTACGAGAAAGCGGTGGCACTTGACCAAGAGACCGCGGCGGCCAGATTGGGCCGGCTCCACTTCTACGGGCGTGGCGTGCCGGTCGATTATGCGCGGGCCCTGGACTTGTTGAGCAAAGGCGTACAGTACGGGATCGAGACGTGGGTCATCGGCGAGATCCACGCGCGCGGCGGGCATGGCGTCAAGCGCAACGACGCAGAAGCCGTGAAATGGTACCGCAAGTCGGTAGAGGAATACGGCTACAGCGAGGCGATGTTTTCGCTCGGCACCATGTACAACGACGGGCGCGGCGTGCCGCGGAATACGGAGACGGCGGTCTACTGGTACAAGCGGGCGGCGGCACGCTCCGGACAGGCTGCGATGAAGCTGGCGCGCATGTACCAGGGCGGGCGCGGGGTCGATCGCGATCTTGCGGAGGCGGCGCGCTGGTTCCGGCAGGCCGCGGGCCGCGGGCATCGCCGTGCGCAGCGACCGTTGAAGAAAATGGCCGAGGACAGGGTGGTCGAGGCGCAGTTCCAGCTTGCGGATCTGTATTACGAGGGCGCCCGGCGCGTGGTCCGGAAGGACCGGGAAGCGGCCCTGTATTGGTACGGACAGGCCGCGGAACAGGGGCATCCGATCGCGGCACTGTTCGTGGAACTTCTGCCGTGGTAGGGGGAAGGTCGTAGGGGATAGGTGGTAGGTGGTAGGTGGTGACGAATATCCAATATCCAACAAGGAATATCCAATATCCAAGTGAGATCGCGCGCCGCCGTGCGGCGGCTGCGCTGTGCGCGGCGCTTGCGTTCTGTCTGTGCGGCTGCGTGAAGCAGAAGATCGTGCTGCGCGTGAAGCCGGACGGCACGGGCAACATCATCGTGAGCCGCGTATTCGCCCGGGAGTTGGTGGCGATGTACGAGGCGCAAGCGAAGGAGGCGGAAGGATCCACACATCTGCCGAAGGACCCGTTCTACAACGAGCAGGCACTCCGCCACCTGAGCGGGCAGTTCGGGCCGGGCGTGCGTTTTGTGAAAGCGAAACGCTACGACCGTGCCGGGGCGCGCGGGTTTGTGGCGCTTTACGCGTTCACGAATATCGCGACCGTTTTCGTGAACCCGGACATGCTGGCGCCGCAGCCGGAATTGAGCCTCGATGTCTTTGATGACGACGACGAGATCGAAATCGCGGAACGCGAGGAGGGTGCGATCGGCTTCGAACTCGCACGCGGGGCTGAGCCGCGCGTGACCGTTCGGCTTCCCGAATACCCGGGCCCGGTCGCGCACGATGCGGAAGATGCGCCGTCGGACGAGCGGTTCTCGGACGCCGCGCCTGTGCCGGGCGGGCTGCCGGGACAGGCGGGTGCGGCCGAGGAGTTGATGGCAGGCGGTAATCCATACGGGTTCACGGGTGACGAGAGCGAAGCGGAGATCATGCAGCGTGTGCTGCGCGGCATGCGCGTCGAGCTCGTCATCGAGGCAGTGGGAGCGAACGTGCCACGTGTTTCGCTCGTGGATCTGGATATCGGGCGGCTCGTGCAGTCCGCGCGTGGCCGCCGTATCATGGAGGACGGCGGCCCGTTCGGCGGCGAGGACTTCACGGATTTTGTGGGGCAGATACAGGGGCTGCCGGGCGTACGGATAGAGACGAACCGGCAAGTTGTCGTGCGGTTTCGGTGAGGGATCTGTCGTAGTAGACGAAGAGGCAACATTCAAGATGCAACACACAACACACAACTCTCAATGGCTGTCGGGCTGCGTTGCGCTGTGCATTGCGGCGGGCACGGCGACGGGCGCGGACCGGGACTATGCGGAAGGCTTCGCGAAATTCCACAAACTTGGGCTGCCGAACCTGGCGCGGGCGACCTACGTGCACCTGGAGCTCTATGGGCGGAGTCCGGACGCGTTCGACGAGATTCGTGATGCGAAGCTGGCGGGCAACGCGTGGCTGATCGAGGAGAACAAGAAGGGCAAGAGCCGGTTTGCCGCGAGCAGCGGCCGGATGATCGAGGTCTACGATCGGCACTTTCTGGAAGATCGGCTGCGCGAACAGCAGAAGAACCAGACGGCGGCCGAGGCCGCGCGGCGAATGCATGCGTTCTGGGAACGCGAGACGAGCGGGGAGTGGAAGACGGTCGATCTCGTCAAGGACGTCGAGCGGGTGCTCGGCTATCTGGCGGGCCTGGAAAGCAACACGAGCAAGCGCCGTTCATTCCTGCGTTCGGACAAGCCGGGCCGACTCTTCCTGACCGCGGCGCACTTTCACGCCAAGGGCCACACGGAAGAGGCGAACCGGATCGTTGCGGCACTGTTCCGGCTGGCCGACGACGACCCGCGCGATGTGTTGGTCCAGGCGTTGGATCAGACGGCGGACGCGTTGTATGAGCGCGTCTACGACGCGTTCCGCGCGGACCGGGACTGGGAAGGGTTCGCACTGGAGCTGGACAAACTGCTCGAGAAATTCCCCGACGTCTGGCGGCTGGCGCCGGCGGTCGAGCGCCTGTCGCGCAATGTGAAAGAGCGCGCACGGCACCCGGACCCGCCGGCCTTGGCCGGGCCGGGTCTGACCGAAGAAGACCACGCGCTGGCCCGCGCGCTGGTTGCGCTCACGGAGGCCGGCGCGGGCGCGGAACAGCGCAGCTACTACGAAGGCGGATTGTGGCTGTTGTTTGCACCGACGCGTAAGCCGGCGCCCGGCGTCGAGCAGGACGCGCCGGACCTGCTCACGCGCATCAAGGCGCGCGGCCTGAAGTCCATGCCCCTGTTACTCGCATTGGCCGAGGATTCGTACCTGATCGGGGTCGATCTGCAGGAGCTGACCGGTCGCTACCACTCTCGCCATTACTACCATTCGAGCGGGTCGCTGAGCGAAGAGCGGATCACGCGGCTGTACGACGAGATGCGGCGGCCCGCGTCCCGATCCGATGTCGCGCGGCGTCTGCTCCGGCCCGTGTTGTTCCAGGGCGAGCGGCGCAGCTCGCGTGACGACGACACGTTCGTGCAGGATTGCCGGACATGGTTCGAGCAGCATGGCAGCAAGAGTCCAGCCGAGCTCGCGCACCTGTACCTTGCGCACGGCGACCACAACCAGCGGCGCGGCGGCGTGCGGTATCTGATCCGCTACGGAGACGAGAAGGATATGCAGGCGATCGCCACGTTCCTTCTTGCTACAGACGAGCCCGATGACCATACCGATCTTGTTCGGGAATACGTGAGATTCCGGCGGGATAAGGCGCGCGCGTTCGTTGCGGCGTATGACGCGCGACTCCGCAAGTACATGGCGGACGATCCAAAGGGCCGCTACGCGAAACGGCCGTCGCGCAAGGAGAACATGGAGAAACTGCTCACTTCGCTCAAGGAGACTGTCGAGGCCAAGTCGGCCCAGTCCATTCTTGACGAGCTGCTCGCCGGCAAAACGAGCTGGAACGAGACGAGAGAGCCGCTCAGCAACGCGCTCGGCTATGAGCCGTACGCAACGGCCCTGAACATGGTGCTTGGCGCCGCCGAACGCACGGAGAACGCGCAACTGCGCCAGGACTTGATCTATATGGTGCCGAGCCTGCGCTATCTGCGCGCGCGGCACGGCGGCGGCGACTGGGACCCGTCGGAAAGCGAACAGGCAGCGCCTGATATTGCGGAACACGCCGCGCTCTGGCGTATGCTGCTGAACGACACACGCGTGGTCAAGGGCCGGCGCGGCAACGATCTGACGGTCGCGGCCGCCGCGGCATGGACCATTGAATCGCTGTACGGCGAGGAAGGCGTGCGGGGTTCCTATCGGCTCTACCAACTGTTTCCCGAAAAGACGTTGGAGCTTGTGCAACTCCGGGCGGAAGGCCGGCTCGCCGGCAAGCCGGCGAAGGACTTACCCAAGTACCCGTCGGCCGACGACGTGCCCGCCGCGACACGCGCAACGTTCATCACCGCGCTGCGCACAAGACCGGAATCGGAGCTCAGCGCCTATGTGGACGGCCTCGGCATGGCCGAGCAGCTCGCGCTGATCGATGCTGCCGACGACCACACGGATCTGGCTCCGCGCCTGGTCGGTACGGCGCATCGCGTCGTGGCCGTCAACGGCACGTGCGGCGCGCAGGAACTGGTGCAGGCCTGTAAAACAATGGCGGGTCAGACCCTGGCGCCGGACACGATCGAGGGCTTGATGAACCGCTGCACACAGTTGCAGGTCGGCGACAGGATCGTGCGCTGTACGTTGTCGCGATTGCCGTGCCTGCGCGGCGTGGAAGTCGAGCTCGAAGAGTACGGGCCCGATCATCCGCAGTTCGCGCGATGGCTTCGCTACGGACGGCGCCGTGAAGATCCGAGCCGGCCGCTGCTGCACGCCAGCCTCGGTGCGTCGAAACTGCATGCCAGCGCAGAATGGCTGATCGGCAAGGCGAATTCCGCGACGGTTGAAACCGGCGCGGACCCGAAGACGCAGCAGATGCGCCGCGACGCGGAGGCCCTGCTGAATGAGGCGATCGAGGAACTGGCCGAGTCGGACGCGCGGCGCCAGACCGAAGAGCAGAAGGAGTTCCACGAGAAACTCGCGCTGTTCTGCAAGGGCACCGGCAATGTCTGCCGATCGGCCTCCATCCGGCTGGTCGTTGTGCCGGCAGGTGGGGGAGAGGGGGATAGTGAATAGTGGATAGTGGATAGTGGATAGTGGATAGTGGATAGTGGATAGTGGATAGTGGATAGTGGATAGTGAATAGTGGATAGTGGATAGTGGATAGTGGATAGTGGATAGTGGATAGTGGATAGTGGATAGTGGATAGTGGATAGTGGATAGTGGATAGTGGATAGTGGATAGTGGATAGTGGATAGTGATGTTTGAAAGGGGGGGCATGCGCAAATTCTGGCGTAGACATCACCGCAAGGAGACAGCAGGCCCTGAGGGCAGTGCCGAGTCGCTGACGGACATGATGTGCAGTGTGATCGGGATCCTGACGATCGTGCTGCTGTTTGCCGTGATTGCGGCGAGTCGTCCGTTTCTGGGCGGCGTGGTGGACCGGGACCCGGAAGGCAAAGTCTTGCGCACATTCGAGGCGTGCGACAACCGCATCACGTTTGTGGACCGCGCTGCGCTGATCAAGCAGGTGGCCGAGGGGCTCCAGCGCCTGCGGGGTCTGCCCGAAGAGGAACGGCTCGCGGCGCTGGTGAAGTTGCGTGTTTCGGACGGGAACTACCGTGTGACGCCGGAAGGCCTGCCGCACGGGTTCCTGCGATTGGTGCCGGAGGGGGCAGGGGGCACGCCTGAAGAGCAACTCGCCGATCCGCACGCTGCGTTTTGCCGGCGGCTCGACGAGTACGACCCCAAGAAGAACATGCTCATGTTCGTTGTTCGAATGGATTCGTGGCGGACCTACCTGCGCGCGAAGGAGATCGCGAACGCGCGCGGCTTCCTGGTGACGAAAGAGATCCGCGACAGCGGTTCGCCGATCATCTTCCACGTGTTCGGTTCGGGTGTAGGCGCTGAGTAGAGACGCTATTCCTCGCCGCCACCACCGCCGCCTTCTTCGCCTTCGGCGGCCTTCTTGCCCTTCTTGCCTTTCTTCCCCTTCTTGCCCTTCTTGCCGCCTTTCTTGCCGCCCTTCTTGGCGGCTTTCGGATCCTCGTCTTTCTTCACGTACTGCGCGAGTTTCGGATCCTGGGCGAGCAGTTCGTCCATTGCGGCGCGAACCAGGTCGCGTGCCTTTTCCAACGCTTCGGCTTCGGCCTGCGCGCGGGCGGCTTTCTTGTTCTTCTCTTTCTTCTTGCCCTTCTTGCCCTTCTTGTTCCCGCCGCCGAGCGCTTTCTGTCTCTTCTTCTCCAGGCGCTTCTCCTCCTTGAGCAGGGCCTGTTCCGCCTTTGCCGGATCGGGGAAGGTCTTTCTCCTTATGATCCTGCGGGCCGCCATCTTGTTGCCGGGAAACCGGTCCTTCGTGGTCTCGTCCCACGCGGCCTCCGCCGCGTTGAGCGCCTTGGAGAAGTACTGCTGCTCGCCGTTGATCAGCGTGGTCAGGCTCTTGAGTTCTTCCCTGGTCAGGAGCTTGACCTCGTATTCCTTGTGGAAGTCGTAGATCTTGACGAGTGTGCGCAGCTCGCCCGCGCGGCACAGGCCGGCCAGCGCGAAGGTTGCGACGGACAGAGACACGAATCTGGCACAGTGCGAATGCGAATTCATACGGAGGCCTCCTTCTTGCTCGCCGTGTTCGAGCGGCGGACCGGGAACTGCGTTGTTCGCTCTACCCAACATCACGCCCGGCACGTTCGGTCCGAACGGCGGAGGGCCGCCGCGCAGCCCTCTTCTCGCACCGGAAAGGTATTCCGTCGGCCGGCCGCTCGTCAAGCTTTTTTGGTGAAAAAGTGAGGTACCGAAAAGAGTAGCCCGGTTCAGTGCCAGCGTTTGCCTGCGAGGTCGTAGCTGGCCTTTTTCCTGGCGGCGCCGTAGGTGATACTGAGTGTGTTTCCCCAGCGCTCGAGCGCATGGACGGGGGCATTCGCGGGCGCGTCCTTGATGGCAAACGCGGCAGCGGTGCGGTAGTCGCTGCGTGGGATCACGAACAGGCCGCGGTCCGTACCGACCCAGATTCTGGCGGCGCCGGGCACGAGTGCGGTGACGGTGCAGTGTTGTGCGGCGAGCTCTTGGAGTGCGCGCATGGCCGGTGCGGCGCGCCCGGGCTGCTTGTGTCGGCAGCTCAGGCCGGTGTCGCGGGCGACGATCCACACGTAGGGCGCGAACGGGTCGGTGATTTCACGTGGGGCGCCGCCTGTGGCGACGGGTGCGGGAGTGGCGGCGTGCGGCAGCTGGACGGGCTGCAGGTTCGCGGTCTGCTCGGGGAGGTCCAGGTCCTTGAGTTGCCGCAATTTTGCGAGGTCCCTTTTCGAAAGCATCTTCGCGGCCATCAGGTCCTGCAGGAACGCGAACCGGCAATTCTCGACGCCGTGGTACATCTCGCGGTTGTAGATGTAGAGCGAATCGTAGAACGGGAACTTGCCGGCGGCCGATTTGGTGATGTTCTCGAGTACCCCGCGCTTGTTGCCCTTGCGCGCTTCGAGGATGGCGCCGAGCAGGTGGACCGCGGCCCAATTTCGTTTCTTGATGCGGTCGTAGTAGCGTTGGGCATTCTCTTCGAACCCGGGCAGCGCGGCAAAATCGCGGAGCGCGCGGAGATTGACCTGGTTCTTTCTGCGCTCCACTTTGTCGAGCCCGTGGTAGAAGTCCGCGGCCTTCCCCTCATAGTAAGCGGCCTCGTCGGTTTCGCCGGCGGCCTTGAGTTTCGCGGCGAGCAGCAGGCACATGGACGGGGTGCCGGCTTTTGGCGCGAGCGCTTGGATTGCGGCGGGCAGGTCCGGGTTTTGGTCGGGTATCGCGTTGAGTTCGGCGACGAGGTTGCGATAGTGGAGGTCTTCGAGGTCGATCAGATAGTTGTTGAACACCGCTGCGGACTTGAACGAGCGCCAGCGGTTGTCGGGCATGAAGCTGAAGGCATAGATCAGGGCGTCCAGCGCGGCGAGCGGGTCCTGTGCACGCGCGGCGTTCAGGAACCGGTCGAGTTTCTCGGCGTCCGGCCGGTGCGCCAGATCGTGCTTGGCGAGCTCGAACCCGAACCTGTTGCGTTCGGGGTCCGGATCGGCGAGCAGTTGCTCGATCTGCTCGGCACGCGCGCTGCGGGTCAGCGCGACGGCGGGGACCGTGAGGTTGCGCGCGATCCAGAACGGCAGGTCCTCGTTGGTGGGCGTGAGTCTGTAGTGATAGCCCCTGTCCAGCCGGTTCTTGAAGGCGGGGCTCATTTGATCGAGCAAGAGATAGACTTGCGGGATCCCGTTTTCGCGGTCGAACCGGCGCACGCGCTCGATGATCCGCTCCTTGCGGCCGCGATAGTAGTAAGCGCTGTAGGTGATGCGATTGGCGACCGCCCGTTCGCGCGGACCGGCCTTGACGATTTCGGCGTAGGCCTTGGCAAACGTGTCGACATCGTTGTCCAACACGGCGGGCCCGAGCATGGCGATGGCGGTCAGGACACGGTCGTGCGGCCTGTTCTCCCAGCGCTTGTGGAGCATGGCCATGGTCTTTCGCCGCGCTTTGGGCTCCCAGACCAGGTAGCTCCTGTAGGGCCAGCCGCCCTGGCTGGACCCGTCCAGGATCGCGGCCTGGACCTGCCCGACGAATCCGCCGGTTTCGCGCATGCAGGTACGCGCCTGGTTCTTGAGTTTTGGCGTATGTACCGGCCCGCCGAGCGTGAGCAGATCGAACCATTCCTGGAATTCGGGCTCGAAATTCGGCTTTACCGTTTCCGGCATGACCGGGTAGGGGAAACAGACGGAGAAGAAGTAGATATCGACGCCGTACACGTCCCACGGGATGCCTTCTCGCGTGAGCGGCGGTTCCAGCGCGAGGCGTTGGTAGAACGCGAGCAGATCTGAGAGAAACGGATCGAGCTTCTTGTCGGTCAGTCCCGTGCGTGCGATCCGCGCAGTGGCCGTATCATACTGCTCGAAGCGCAAGTCCAGATAGACATCGAGCAGATTCTGGACCCCTTTCCGCGCATCCGAGTCGCCGGTCGCAAGCAACCGGACAATCGCGGCGCGCCCGCGCGCGGGGAACAGGCCCAGCACGCTCTCGATCTGGCCGACGTAGGTCGGACGTTGGACACCGAACGTGTCGAAAAGGCCTTCGATGAAACGCTTTGCTTCGGTCGCGGCCTGTACGGAGGCCGGAAGCCGGCTCTTGCGTTCGGGCACGATGCCGGCCTGTCGAAGCGCTGCGAGGAAGTCGGGCTCCTGCCCGCTCATGTTGAAACCGCCGCGCCGCACCGCGCGCGGCCGCGTGATCTCCATCGGTATGCGCTTGCCGCTGCGGATTACGGTCAGAGGCAGCGTGGGGTCCGTCTCGTGGTAGTAGCGCACGAGGCAGTATTCGTTGAAGTCCCGCACGCGCAGCCCGTCGATGCCGACGATCCGGTCGTCGACCCGCAGCCCGGTACGGTCGGCCGGCAAGCCGGCCGTTACGTGATCGACGAGCAGGTAGTAGGGGGTCGAGCAGAGGTCCGAGATCGAGTCGACGGGCTCGAAGTAGGACAGCTCGGGCACGCCGTCGGCGGCCGGGGCGCCGAGCGGCAGCAGGGCCAGGAGCAGGCAGGCGGCTCGTATCTTCATCGCGGTCTCCGGCCCCGACTATACCGCGATCCTGCCGGAAGCAGCAATTTGAAACTTGAAACTTGAAACTTGAAACTTGAAACTGAACCACGAATAACCGCGAATGGGCACGAAGTTGATGGCCGGTTCGTGTGAATTTTTCCCAACCTCTGAGAGAGTCGGGATCCGTGGTTCCGATCTCTATTTCAAAGGGAGCCCGGTGCCTATGAAAGAGCGGCGTAGTCATCTGATTGGGTGGCGACTTTTTCTTTTTGCGATGCTGGCGTGCCCGTCGGTTCGGGCGGGCAAGCTGGCGACGTTCGAGGCGGACGCGACGGCGCCGAGCGTGTACCGGCCGACGGGCGACCGACATTGCGACAGTTGTCTGCTCGAGATTGTCGACCAGATCTTTGTGGAGCTCGCGGGCCATGGCATGTTTTTCGGCGGTGCGTGCAGTTGGGCGCGCGTCACGGGTAAGGCGGGGCCGGACATGGACTATGAACCGCGCCGGTTCGGCGAGCCGTTGCTGCCGTTCCTGCGCCTGGACGTTGCCTATCAGGAGGTCGTCTCGGACGTTGCTGCCCTGGACGTGCGTGCGGAGGCCGGGTTCGGGCCGATCGGCCTGCATTTCAACCAGACGTCGTATTCGGAGGATGCCCCGGCCGACGATCTGGTCCTGACCCGGTTTTTCGTGCTCTATCGCATGTCGTTCGGCTCGCATGTGCAAACCGATCTCGGGTTCGGCTCGCTGTTCCTGGACGGGAACGAGGAGCACACCAAGTTTGCCGCGTGTGTCCCGGTCCTTGTGCATCCCTGCGAGTTTGTCGGGGTCGAATTCCGGCCGGCATGGTCCGAGCGCGTCACGGATTACGATCTTGCCGTTCTGCTTTCGCTCGGGCCCGTCTCGCTCAAGGGCGGGTACCGGTGGGTGCGCAGTCCTAACGAGTGGCTGGACGGCCCGTACGCGGGTGTGTCGGTGCGGTGGTAGCGGGCAGGCGTGAAGTGTTGGGTGGAAGATGTCGAACACCCAATATCCAACAAGGAATATCCAATGTCCAACTGAAAGGCTACACCTTGGAAATTGGATATTCCTTGTTGGCTGTTGGATATTGCGAATAGGGCGTCAAACGGAAACCGGGACGTGACAGTGCCCAGAAACATCCTATGCGGAGGCGTCGCGTGGCTGACACTGGCGCTCGCCGTCCATGCCCAGGGCCCGCCCGCCCTGTTTGGGGACTGGCGGCCGCGTGTCGGGTATCTGTGGGACGCGCGTTCCGGAACGGACGGGACGGGCTCTCCCACGTTCGAGCATGCGGAGTTTCGGGTCCGGGCCGCCGCGCCGTTGTACATGTCTTCGGAACTGCGTTTGTTCGGGGGCTTGCGGCTTTCGCGCCATGCGCTCTGTTTCGAGGATACGACGCTGAAGGATCAGACGGTGTACGTGATCGCGGCGCCGTTGATCGCGAGCGTGCCACTCTCGAGAGGCTGGTCGTTTTTTGGCATGCTCGCCCCGAGTCTCGCCACGGATTTCGAGGGGGTATCGGTCGAGGCGTTCCGGGCCAGCGCGTTCGGGTTTGTGCGAGGCAGGCTGTCGCGTGCCTGGGCGGTTTCGGTGGGTGGCGTGTATCTGCAGACGCTGGGCAGGAGCCGCGTCTTTCCCGGGATCGGTTTTGACTGGCGTCCGTCCGACGCGTGGTCCGCGCACCTGGCGTTCCCGCGTTCGATGCTCTCGTATTGCCCGTCGAAGCGCTGGTGCGTGTTCGGCGAACTCTCGCCCGCCGGCGGGCAGTGGCATGTGGCCGAGGCGCCCGGGCCGGACGCCGGCGATGCGGACATAAGCCTGCGCGGCTTCCGGAGCGGGCTGGGCGCGGAGTACGCGCCGGTCCCGCGTGTGCGGCTGCGCGTGCGTGCCGGTGCCGTGTGGGGTCGCGAGTATACGGTGGAGCGCTCCGGTATGCCGACCGAGGAGACGGGGATCGACGATTCGTGGTATGTTGGGGTGAGCCTCGCCTGGCGCCCGCGCCCGCGCCGATGAGAAGCGAACGTCGAACACCGGACATCGAACGCCCTATTCCGAATGCTCTGGATCGCATGATTCGACATTCGGTGTTCGATGTTGGATGTTCGATGTTCACGCGGTGCGGATGCGTTTCTTTCGACGAGGTCTACGACGAGGTTTTCGACAAGGTTGCTTTCACAAGGGAGTCAGGTGGTGGCTTTCCGATGTGTTGCAGGGCTGTGCCTGCCGTTTGTGGCCGTGCTTGTGGGGCTCTACGGCCTGCACAGTGCATGGTCGTGCATCCTGCTCTATCATCTGGGGATTCTTGTCTTCCTGCTTGCGGCGCGGGCGCGGGGCGAGGTGCTGCGTCGCTTTCTCACGGGCGGCTCTTTGCGGCTGGCGATTTTGTATTCGATCCCCTGCCTTCTGGCCGGTCCGTTTCTGTATGTGTACTGGAAATCCATCACTCCGGAAATCGGCCGTCTTCCCGTATGGCTGGCGCGACACGGACTGTCGGGCCGAGGCTGGCTGTTTTTCGTGGCCTACTATGCATCCGTGCACCCGGTGCTGGAGGAACTGCACTGGCGTGGGCTGCTCGCACGGGACCGGGGCGGGTCAGTGGCGCAGGACCTCGCGTTTGCGGGCTATCACGTCCCGGTCCTGGCCCCGCTCGCGAAACCGGGATGGGTGCTCCTGGCGTTCGTTGCCTTGACGGCCGCCGCGTTCTGCTGGCGTCGCGCCGTGTCTGCACGCAGCGGGCTGCTGGTTCCCGTGCTCTCTCATGCCGCCGCCGATCTGAGCGTCATGCTTGCCGTCCATGCTCTCTTGTGACGCGGCGATCAAGATCCGCGATCGGGTCCCAAGACTGTCTCAATCGATCCGCCCGCCAACGACGACGCTGTGCTTTCGGCGCGCCAGCGACGATAAGCCCCAGCGTTCTGTTCTGCGCCGATCTTCATGGCGTGGCCGGCGCCGCCCGACCGCGTCGGTTCAGATCGCCGCGTCGGTCCCGCCGAGGCGGGACCAAGTGGCCACTTGTCGCGACGCGACGACGTGGAACACCCAACAGCCAACACCCAACACCCAACGTCCAACCGAGATCTTCTCTTACTTGGAAGTTGGATATTGGATGTTGGCTGTTGGATGTTCAATCCCCTTCCCGCAGAACATCTCTCTTTGAGACACACCTGTCGCAAAGACGGGGATCGGCCGTCATACGTGGTCAATTCGGGTGCTGTCGGGAATACGGAAACCGGACGGCGGCCCCGTTTGCGCTGATCGCCAGTGTTTCTGCCGTGGGCGGGGGCCTGGGTCCACAGACCCGCCCCCCCCCCCTCGAAATACCACTAGATCCTGTATGTCCCTTGCCGGCGATCGTATGGGCTGTTTTCTTATTGGAAAGATCGGTTTTGGCTGGTCAATCGAGCCTGCGTGTGATAGGGTTCTTATTTAATAGACAAATCGAGGTCTAGACTCTGTCTGCTCTCCTGTTTGAAGGAGTCGGTTCAAGAGTTGCCTTGGCATCAGCGCGACGGTGTTGTTGTGCTGTACCGGGGGTTGCGTCGAATCTTGAGCTGGGTCGCGGTGACGTAGGAGCACGGCCGATAGGTGACGTGCATCCTGCGCCTGCTTTGCCCGGCCCATGACCCGCCGTAATCTTCTTATGCGCAAGCCAGTTCCTGTCGACTCGCGGGAGGCGAGCAGCCGCAACGGGACGGTAGTGACGGGTTGCGGGATTCAGGCGGCCGGGCGGCCGCCGGGGATTCCTGCTACCGTGCCCGGGAGCCCGAGCCGTGGCCGGGAATCGTCAAGTCGAGAGGATATTGGTCATCGCCGCGAGCGTCGCGGCGTTGGCTGTGGCGGCGTTTTTTCTGGTTCGCGATCGGCCCGTGCGAGGTTTGCGCGCTGGCGCGTCCGGTCCTGTGTCGGAAGAGCGTGTGGTGCCGGCCGATGGCCGGGCCGTCGAGTCCGTTAGCGCGTCTGCGCCGGGCGCGGTTCGGTTGGCTTCGGGTTCGGCCCGTTCGGGCGTCGGTTCGTCCGGTCCCTTGCCGCAGCGCGCGTCGCGTCGGCCGGCGTCGGCTACGCGGACGCCGTTGGATTCCCTGCTCGCGGACGCCGAACTTCTGGTTTCGGAGGCGGGAGCGCCGGACGCGGACGGGCTGATCCGGCGTGTGCGGCTTGTTCGGACGCGGTTCAAATATCCGCTTTTGCGGGTTGACGAGATTCTGCAGCCTTCCGGGACCGGTTCGGATCCGCGTGTACTGCGGCGCACCGCGATGGTCGCCGACCACGTTTTGGTGCGGCTCCGGCGTGGTGCGACGGAAACCGATCTTGCGGCGCTGGCCGCATCGCACGGCGGCACGATACGGAAGCGGCTGTACACGCCGGGCCTGTACCTGGTCGCGTTGCCGGCCGCGCGTGTTTCGGCGTTGCCCGAGGCGGTGGCGGCCTACGAACGGGCGGCGGGCGTTGTTGCGGTTGCGGAGCCGGACTATGTGGTCTACGCCGTTTGGGAGGCAGCGGGCACGAATTTGACGGGTTTGGCCTTCCAACCCCCGAACGATCCGCTTTTCGGCGACCTGTGGGGGTTGCACAACGACGGGTCTTCCGGCGGACAGGCGGACGCAGACATCGACGCGCTTGAAGCTTGGACGTTGGCGGGCGGGAGCCGGGACATCCTGGTCGGCGTGATTGACTCGGGCATCGACTACCTGCACGAGGACCTGGCGGCGAACATCTGGGTGAATCCGGGCGAGACGGGCGTGGATGCGCAGGGCCGCAACAAGTCGACGAACGGCGTTGACGACGACGGGAACGGGCTGGTCGACGATGTGCGAGGCTGGGATTTTGCGTACGACGACAACGATCCCGCCGACGGGCGTGGGCACGGCACGCATGTGGCGGGCACGATCGGCGCGATTGGCGACAACGGGCTCGGCGTCGTCGGAGTGAACTGGCGCGTGGGGCTTGTGCCGATCAAGTTCCTGAGCGACGCGGGGAGCGGCTCGACATCGGACGCGATCGATTCGATCCACTACGCGCGCCGGCTGGGCGTGCGGCTGACCTCGAATTCCTGGGGCGGCGGCGGTTATAGCTCGACGCTGAAAGCGGCGATCGACGCGCTGGTCGAAGCGGGCATTCTTTTCGTGTCGGCGGCGGGCAACACGGGCAACGACAACGACACGTACGGCTTCTACCCGGCGGCATTCGACAGCCCGAACATCCTTTCGGTTGCCGCGACCGATTCCTCGGACGCGCTGGCCGACTTCTCCAACTACGGGCTCCAGAGCGTGGATCTTGGTGCGCCGGGCGTGAGCGTGCTGTCCTGTCTGCCGGGCAACGAATACGGTTCCGCGCGGGGCACCTCGATGGCGACCCCGCACGTGGCCGGCGTCTGCGCGCTGGTCTGGTCTGTGGTCCCGGGCGAATCCTGGGAGGGCGTCCGGGCCCGCGTTCTGCAGGCTGTGGACCCCGTTCCCGCACTGGCCGGAAAATGCGTGACGGGCGGCCGTCTCAACGCATTCGAGGCCGTTGCCCTCGCGGACGGGCGCGAATTGATCGTCGATGACGTTGCGATCGACGACGATTCGGTCGGCGGCACACTCGGCAACGGTGACGGGATCGTCAATCCGGGCGAGTTGTTTGCGTTCCGCGTGACACTTCGCAACATCAGCCGCACCTCGCGCTCGAACCTTACGGCGACGCTCTCGTTCGGCACGCACGACGCGGCCGTCACATTGATCAACGCCCAGGTCGGATTCGCTGCGCTGCCGTCGGGCGCGATGGCGGAAAGTGACGGATGCTTTCTGGCCCACGCCTCGCCGCACACGCAGACTCCGCACGAGATCCCCTGGGTCCTGACGGTTACGGACGGGACCGGTCAGAGCTGGGTCCACGAGCTGGTGATGGGGGTGCATCTGTCCTATCGTGTTGCAGGCCGCATCACGCGCGACGGCGCGGCGGCGCCGGGAGCGGTCGTGACCTACACCGGCCCGCTGACCGGCACGGCAACGCCGGGCCCGGACGGGGCCTACGATTTCGTCGCCATCTCGGGGGCCTATACCGTGGCCGTGTTCGCGGACGGGTGCGAGAGTGCCGCACCCATGCGGTTGACGGTGCCGCCGAGTCGTATGGACCTGGACTTCGCGTTTCGGACCGCGACAATTTCCGGGCGCGTGCTCGACGCGGCGACCGGGGCGGGCGTTCCGTACGTGACGATCGAACACAGCGGCGACTTGACCGGCGATCTGATGGTAGGCTCGGACGGCCGCTTCTCGATGACGCGCGTGTACGGGGGCCCGTTCACACTGTCGCTCGTCGCACGGCCTCCGTGGAGCTATCTGCCGTCGGCGCCCGTCAAGGTGACGGTCCCGCCGGACGCCACCGATCTGGTGCTGTCCCTCGGCTACGCGGGTGTATGCGTGGATCGCGAAACGGTTTCGGAGCGCGTACAAGCGGGACAGATTCGGAGCGCGGCCCTGACCGTGTCGAACACGGGCACGATGCCGTTGAACTGGTCGATCACGCCCACGATCGACGGCCCGCGCCAAGGCTGGGTCCGCGTCTGGCCGGCGGCGGGCGCCGTAGCGCCGGGCGCGTCGACCGGCCTGATCGTGGACTTCGATGCCATGGACCTGAGCGTCGGCGATTACGGGGGTGAGCTGACATTGCGCTGCAATGATTTGGATCGGCCGACGTTGACCATCCCGTTTTCGCTGGAGGTCACGGCAGGCGCGCGCATGCTGTATCATGCGCACCGTGTGCAGGACGGCTCCGTTGCGGGGGCCGTTGGCGACGGTGACGGCGCGGCGGAAGCCGGCGAGGTCGTGGTTCTGTCGGTTTCCGTGATGAACAGCGGCCCGGACTCGGTGACCGGGCTTTCGGGCGTTCTGGCGAGTGCGGACACGGCCACGCTGGTCGTTTCGGACCGCAGCACGTTTGCCGACTGCGCACCGGGCGAGGTCGTGACGAACACGCTTGGCTTTGTCGTTCACGTTGCGCCTGACGCGGGCGACCCGACGGCGTCGCGCCTCGTCTTGCGGCTCAGCGACGACGCGGCCCGAGTGTGGGAACTTTGCTTCGATCTGCCGGTGGCCGACAGCCATGTGCTGCGCGGCACGGTCTGTGACTTGAGCAGCGGCGCCCCGATCCCGGACGCCGTGGTCTCTGTTGGCGCGGCGCAGGCCGGCACGGACGCTTCGGGGCTCTTCGCGATCACGGGCATCCCGACCGGCACGCGCGGCGTGACCGCGTCGAAGTACGGGTACATCAGCGAGACGCTCGAGCTCGCGTTGGACTCCGACAGCTGGGTCGATCTTTCGCTGGGCTTCCCGGCATTGCGTGTCGCGCCGACGGGCCTTGTCGAGACCGTCACGGCGGGCGGCCGTCTTGCGCGGCCACTCGCGATCCGGAACGTCGGGAGCCTGCCGCTCAGCTGGTCCGCGGTCATGCTGAACGGCGGGCCGATCTACGACGCCGTCGATTCCGACAGTCCGTCCGGCCCGGCCTACGCCTGGCAGGATATCTCGGGGACCGGCACCCGGATCGGCGTGCTGGACGGCGACGAGATCAATGTCGGGCCCTTCAGTATCGGGTTTGCTTTTCCGTTCTTCGGGCAGCGGTTCACCGCGTTTCGCCTTTCGGACAACGGCTGGCTGAGCTTTACGAGCACGCGCCGGACCTCCTACGTGAACCGGCCGTTGCCGGACGAGGATGCACCCGAGAATCTGGTTGCGTTTGTCTGGTCGGACCTCGATTTCGGGGCGGGCGGCGCGGCCTACTACCAACGGGTGGATCCCGAGACACTGATCGTACAGTACGAGCAGGTTTCGTTCTATGAAGCACCGAGCCGGACCGTGACCTGCCAGGTCGTCCTGCGGGCGGACGGCACGATCCTCTGCCGGTACAAGAAGGTCTGGGCCGGCCACGACGCGACGGTTGGCGTGCAGGACGGCAATTGCGAGCACGGGCTGCAGGTGGCCTACAACGACGGCTATCTGCATGACGAGATGGCGGTGCGCATCTCGCCGTTCGCCGATTGGCTGACGCTGACGCCCGCGGCCGGCACCGTCGAACCGGCGTGCGTGCAGGATGCCGATCTGGTCCTGGACGTTCAGGGCCTGCAGCCCGGCACCTACGCGAAGCAGCTCGCGCTTCTCTCCAACGATCCGCGGGTGCCCGACCTGCGCGTGCCGGTCAGCGTGACGGTGGTTTCGGCTCAGAACCTGGTGTACGCACACAGCAGTCTTTCCGATGCGGCGGGTGGCGATGGAGATGGTTGGGCGGAGCCGGGCGAGACCGTGGCGCTGCAGGTCACGGTCCGGAACACGGGCAGTGCCCCGGCCTCGGGCCTGACGGGCGTCTTGTCCAGCGCGCACGCGGACATCGCGGTGCAGACCGCGGCCGCCCCGTTCCCGAACGCGGTCGCCGGCGAGAGCGTGAGCAACAGCATGCCCTTCGTCGTGCGGGTGGCGGACCAGGCTCAGCCGGGCCAGTCCGTTCCGCTGACGCTCACGCTCACCGACGCGAGCGGCTTGACGTGGCAGCCGACATTCTCGTTGCCGATCGACGCGCGTTACATGATTTCGGGGCATGTGACCGACGACTTGTCCGGCCAGCCGGTGCCGGGTGCGGCAGTCTCGGTGGCGGACCGCACGGCGGTCACGGACGCAACCGGCGCGTACGCGCTGTTCGGGTTGCCGGCGGGCACGCATGCTGTAACGGTTATGAAGCCGGGCTACGCGACACTGCATGCGGATGTTTCCGTCCCGCCGGACGCGACCGCGGAGTTCCGGCTGCATGCCCCCACGATTTCGGTGTCGCCCGCTTCGTTGGCGGCGACGGCGGAGCAGGGCGCGATGCCGACGGCGACGCTGACGGTCACGAACGGGAACGGGTCGGAGGTCGCGCTGTCGATCTACTGCGCGCCCGCGGCGGGCGCGGGCGAGATCCACGGCGAGCTTGAAGTTCCGGCCGGCACGCCGTACGACGTCGCGTTTGACGGGTCGGCATTATGGCTGAACACGTACGAGGGCGTGCTTTACAGGTTGGACCCGGCTGACGGGTCCGTGCTGCGGACGCTGGACATCGGCGCGCAGGGCCTGCGGCTTCGCGGTCTGTGCTGGGACGGCAGCAAGCTGTGGGGCACGGACTTTGCGCAGGACGAGATTTTTGCGATCGATCCCGAGACCGGTCAGGTTGTTCACGATTTCGACGTGTGGCCGACGGTCGCGGCCGCCGGGATCGCGTACGGAGACGGTTCGCTCTGGGTTTCGGACTACGAGCAGAGCCTGCTGTTCCGTCTCGACCCGGATACCGGTTCGGTGCAGGACACGCTGACGCTGCCGTCCGGCAATCCGGGCGCGAGTTGCACGTATGTCGGCGGGATTTTGTGGGTCTGCGCCTACTACAACACGAACGTGTTCAAGCTCGATCCGGCCAGCGGCGAGGTGCTCGCTTCAATACCGGCGCCGAGCGACCGGATTGTCGGGATGACGGCGGACGGCGCGGATTCGCTGTGGCTCTTGGATTTCCATGCGGAGCGGGCTTACCGGACAGGTACGGGGCAGTGCGACTGGCTTCACGTTGAACCGGCGCAGGCATCACTTCCGGCCGGGCAGGCCATGGACATCAGCGTCGCATTCGACGCGTCGTGCGTGGCCGTCGGTTCCCACACGGGCGCGGTCCATATCGCTTCCGAAGGCGTCGCGGAGCCGCGCCTCACCGTGCCGGTCGTTTTGACGGTGACCGAGTCGCCGTGGCTCGTGTTCGACGGGCTGGCGATCGACGACGATGCTGTGCCGCCGTCGCTCGGCGACGGGGACGGCACCGCGGAGCCACTCGAGACCGTGGCGCTGTCCGTTGTCCTGCGCAACGCCGGCGCGCGGCCCGCCACGAACCTTACGGCCGAGCTGGCCATCTCGGACCCGGACATTCTGTTCACGAACGCGCAGCGTTCGTGTTCCGTGGCCGAGCCCGGCGGATTGACGACGAACCAGACGCCGTTCGTGGTGCCGATCGGGAATGCGACGCCCGGCCACACGGCCGTGTTCGCGCTGACCGTGCGCGACGGACAGCGGGCCTGGCAATTCCCGGTCGAATTGTCCGTCGGCCTGTCCTACGTTCTGCGGGGCAGCGTGACACGGCGCTGCGACGGCGCACCGCTCGCTGCGGCGCTCGTGAGCGTCGCGGGCTGTGAAGGCCAGACGGACGGGTTCGGGCACTACGAGATCCGCGGTATTGCGGCCGGCACGCACACCGTCAGCATTTCCAAGAAGGGCTATGAGAAGGAGACGTCCGTGCTGTGTTTCCCGCCGGACCGAACCTTGGACGTCGCGCTCGGTCGCCCGGACTTCCAGGTTCTTCCCGGCTCGTTCGATGTCGGGCTTGGCCGGGACCAGGTGCGGCCCGCGACGCTGGTCGTGACCAACAGCGGCACGGCGCCGGGCCGTTGGCGGCTGTTGCCCGAACCTGTTGCGGGCAGCGGCTACGGCTATCCGGACCTGCCCGAGCCGGGCGCGGCACTCGGCGCATGGTCGTTTCCGACCGAGTTCACGGTTGTGGCGGACGCCGCGTGGGCGGACGGGCGTCTGTGGGTGACGCCGTCGAGTGCGAGCCCCGTGCTCTATGAGTTGGACGCGAACTCGGGCGAGGTCGTTGCCGCGCACGATATCTCGGCTTCGGTCGTCAGCGCGTACGGGGTTGGATGGGACGGCCGGTATGTATGGCTGGGGAACGCGGAGGAGCGACGCTTTTTTGCCTACGATCCCGTGTCGCGCGCGGTTGCCAAGGTCGTGAGCGTGCCGGCCATCGAGTTGCCGGGCGACCTGTGCGTGGGCGCGGGCCGGCTGTGGGTGCAGGACCGAGCGACATCGACGATTTACGGCATTGATCCCGAGTCCGGTTCGATCGATACGGTGCTGCCCATCGGGTCGCTGGGCAGCGGCACGCCGGCCGGTCTGACGTACTACAGCGGCGCGCTATGGCTGGCCTGGTACGGGAGCGATACGCTGTGTGCGGTGGACCCGGTTTCCGGCGAGATTCTCGAGACGCTCGAAGCCCCGAGCCTGTATGGCAACAGCATTGCGAACGACGGTCGCGGCGGGCTTTGGTTTTTCGACTCGACGCAAGGCCGCGCGCATCTGCTGGGCACGGGCCAACTCGCGTGGCTCGCTTACGTATCCCATGCCGGCACAGTGGGTGCGGGTCAGACGGCGGCGGTGACGTTGGCCTTCTCGGCGCAAGAGCTCGCGGTGGGCTGCTACACCTCGGCGCTGCATCTCGTCTCGGACGCGCCGGAACATCCGGATATCCGGGTCCCGCTCGTCTTCCGTGTTACGGACGAGCCGACGCCGGCCTTGGCGGGGTGGACCGTTGCCGACGGTACGGATCCGGCGTCGGCCGGCGACAGCGACGGGTTCCCGGAACCGGGCGAGACGATTGCGCTCGGTGTCTTGCTGCGCAACGACGGTGGGCTGGCTGCCGAAGGGCTCTGCGGCGTTCTGTCGAGCGCCGATCCGAATGTGACGGTTCTGTCCAATACCGTTTCGTTCCCGGTCGTTGCGCCGGGCGCGGAGGCGCCGGGCACTGCTGCGTTCGTGGCCGTGCTTGCGGCGGATACGCCGGCAGAACACGAGCCGGTGTTCGAACTGTCCGTTCAGGACGGGACCGGCACGGTCTGGCCGTTCAGCTTTTCGTTGACTGTCGGCATGCGCTACTCCGTGCGCGGGCTCGTCAGCGACCTGGCGTCCGGCGCACCGATTGCGGCTGCCGTCGTCACGGCCGGCGAGTGTGAGGCGGTCACGGGGCCGGCCGGCGCCTACAGCCTGCATGGTCTGCGCGCGGGCACGCATCGGCTGACGGTATCGGCCGCCGGCTATCTGGCCGCCGCCGGGGAGGCGAACGTGCCGCCGGACGCGCAGCTCGATATGGCGCTGGGCTTCCCTTCGCTTGCCGTGGAGCCGGCGGAATGCGACGAGGTCGTCCCGGTCGGCGGCAGGTTGGTACGCAGCCTGGTGATTCGGAACGACGGCAACATGCCGCTGTCCTGGTCGAACACCGTGTTGCCGTCGGCCGCGGCCGGTTGGTTGTCCGTCGCACCGCCGGCCGGCGTGACGCCGCCGGGCACGAGCACCGTCCTGACGCTGACGTTCGAGATGGCGGGCTATGCGGCCGGCACATACGCCGGGCAGCTTGCGATCGCCTCCGACGATCCAGGCGAACCGACACTGTCCGTTCCCGTTACGTTGCGGGCAGTCTGGCCGGAGCTCGAACCGGCGGCCTGCATCGTGGACGACGACATGACGGGCCTGTCGGCGGGCGACGGCGACGGTTGCGCGGAGCCGGGAGAGACGATCGAGTTGTACCTCGCGCTTCGGAATGCGGGCGAGGTGCCCGCCGTCGGGCTGACCGGCACGCTTGCCGCCGCCGATGCGGACGTGGCCGTGCTCTCCGCCGTGACCGACTACCCGGACGCGGGGCCGGGCATGGTCGTGACGGGAGCGGCCCCGTTCGTGCTGACCGTTGCCGGGGTGCCGGCGTCGGAACGGGATGTTCCGCTGACACTCACCGTCGACACGGTGCCGGACGCGCGGCAATTCGCGCACACGTTGCCCGTGCTGCTCCCGAACCAGGTGCGCGGCACGGTGCGCGAACTCGGTTCGGGCGAACCCATCGCGGGCGCCACGCTTTCGGTTGCGGGCCGCACCGCCGTTTCCGAGCCGAACGGCGCATACGTTCTCTCGGGAATTTCGGCCGGCACGCATACGGTGAGCGTAACGAAGAGCGGATATCTTCCGGTATCCGCCTCGGCGACTGTGCCGCCGGACGCCACGGTCGCGTTCACGCTGGGCGCGCCGTCGATCGCATTGGAACCAGCCGCTTTTTCCGAGAGCACGGAGATCTGGTCGCGGCACGTGCGGCCGTTTGGCATCGAGAACCGGGGCAGCCTGCCTCTCGACTGGTCGGCGACGCCGGTCGTGGAGTACGTCGCGTCCGATTCCGACCAGGAGGACGGGCCGGTCTATGACTGGCTCGAGATCTCGGAGACGGGCACCGAAATCACGGGTTGGTTTCTCAATGAAGTCAAGGGGCCTTTCCCGATCGGGTTCAGCTTCCCGTTCTACGGGCAGCTGTTCAGCACCTTCAATCTCAGCGCGGACGGCTGGCTCAGTTTCACGAGCAGGACGCAGGCCTCCTCGAACCGGCCGTTGCCGAGTTCGCTCGCGCCGGAAAACCTGATTGCGTTTTTCTGGGACGGTCTCTCGATCCCGGCCGGCGGCCGCGTATTCTACGAGCAGCTCGATGCGGATACGCTGGTGATCGAGTTTCAGGATGTCGGGATCTGGAAGAAATATCCGCGCACGGTGCGCTGCGAGGTGGTGCTGAAGTCCGACGGCAGGATCCTGTTCCAGTACGCGCACGTGGACTTGCCGAACAGCTGTACGGTCGGCATCCAGAACGGCACGCGTGAGAAGGGCCTGCTGGCCGTGTACAACGAGTACTACGTGCGCGCGGGGTTGGCGGTACGTATCGCGCCGGCCTGGCTGACCGTCAGTCCGTCGAGCGGCACGCTCGCGCCCGGCGCCGCGGTCACGGCGTCCGTCGGGTTCGATGCGCGTGACCTGGGGCTGGGCACGCACGAGATGGAGCTGTTGGTGCGCTCGAACGATCCGGCGACACCTTTTCTCGTGGTGCCGGCCAGCCTGACAGTCACGCCCGCGCCGCGTATGGCGGCGACCGGCTACGCGGCGGATGACGACGCAACGGGTCCGTCGGCCGGCGACGGGGACGGGGTGCCCGAATCGGGCGAACGCGTCGCGTTGCGCGTCGTGTTGGCGAACACGGGCTATTCCGCGGGGGCCGGACTCAGCGGCACGCTCAGCAGTGTTGACCCGAACGTTGCGATTCTGGCCGAAACCAGCGTGTTTGCGGATGCCGCGGTCGGGGCGTCGGTCTCGAATGATGTCCCGTTTCTTGTGCAGCTTGACGCCGGTATTCCGGAAGGGCACGAGATCCACTTCGCGTTGACCGTTCGGGACGCGGCCGGCCGGAGTTGGCCGCTGTCGCTCGTTGTGCCGGTGCGGACGCGACATGTTCTGAGCGGCACCGTACGGGAGCTTCGGTCCGGCCGGTTCGTCGCGGGCGCGACGGTCGTGGTCGACGGGAAGACCTGCCTGAGCGAGGCGGACGGCTCGTATCGGATCACGGCGATCGCGCCGGGCACGCATACCGTGACGGCGGCCAAATCGGGCTACATGGAATGGGCGGCGGACCTGAGCTTTCCGCCGGACCGTGTGCAGGATATCCAGATCGGGTACCCGGATCTACGGGTCCGGCCGAGTTCGATCTCCGAGCGGGTCAAGGCGGGCGAGCGGCTGGTGCGCACGTTGCAGCTCGCAAACGAGGGCAGCCTGTCGCTCGATTGGTCGACCGGTCTGCGCATGGGGCACTGGTCCGATTCGGACGAGCCCGGCGGGCCGGCCTACGCATGGATCGAGATCTCGGAGACCGGCACGCCGATTGCCGGGCTTGGCGATGATGCCAATGTCGGGCCGATCGATATCGGGTTCACGTTCCCGTTCTACGAAGGCCGGTTTCGGGCCCTGCACATCTGCGCAAATGGCTGGCTGAGCTTCTCGAGCCAGGCCGCGCAGTTCCACAATACGTCGTTGCCCGACGCGGCGGCGCCCGAGAATCTGATTGCTTTCTTCTGGGATGACCTGGATTTCACGGACGGCGGCGCGGCCTACTTCCAACAGGTTGCGCCCGATACGTTTGTCGTGGAATTCAAGAATGTTCCGCGTTTCGACGGCAATGACGCGCCGGTCACCTGCCAGGCCGTCCTGAAGTCCGACGGCACGATTCTGCTGCAATACCAGTCCGTGGG
>Ga0272441_10000891_pt1 | contig 65364 bp, 66 predicted proteins | sample SSMProp6N_FD_193582 | JGI IMG/M metagenome (GOLD analysis project Ga0272441, IMG submission 193582) | Marine sediment archaeal communities from Little Sippewissett salt marsh, Falmouth, MA, United States - SSM-Prop-6N | ecosystem: Environmental > Aquatic > Marine > Wetlands > Sediment ... | reverse complement strand
CTTGACCGCGTAGGATGTGCGAGGCCTGACGAGAAGATGAAGGGTTTCGAGCAGCTCACCCGCCAAGTCCACCCTCTCGCTCTTGGAGCTGTAAGCCGGCTACTAGAGGAGACGAAGCTGGTCGGATTGCGGCTCCTCAACACTCGCGCGAAGCCCTTCACCGAGGAAGAGAATCACGAGATCATCCGGAGGCTATCCTCGGAAGTCTATTCGCACAATCATGCCATTCATCGAACAGAAGCAACGAAGTCCATCGGGCTTAGGCAAGTGAAGAAGGCTGAGGCAGACTCCCTTGAGCGGGAACTCTGGGATCTCTATCTAGAGTACCGGAAGCTCTTCCAGCTTGAGAATCCCTTTACTCCCGAGGAGTACCTGATCGCCAACGAGCTCGAAGAACACACTTGGGAGGATCTGAATCTTGCATGTGTCGAGAGTTGCGCGCGGTTCGACATCTGCCGCAAGTCGATCCGCGCCCGCCGTTTGCGGAATGTGCCCCCGAACGTAACACTGAACGTCAACAGCCTTCAGCTACCCACGATCAACATTCCACAGCTCCCGGAGACGCTTGATGCGGCACATGTAGAAGCGCTTGTCCAGCAGACAGCAAACGCCGCGATGCAGTCGATCTTGAATCGCGCCGTCCAAGAAGCTATAAAAGGGCTGGTGAAGTCGCTTCCACAGAAGGGATTCGAGAAGGTATCATTGAACTCAGGATGGTCGACGGAGGCATAACCATGGAAAAGCGCAACTCATGGAATGCATCATCCAATTTCTCTCAGCAGCAAGAGAATCGTGATCTGAGTGCCCTGGCCGGCCGTTGGACTGAGAATCTTGAGGTCGTGGTCTCCGTGCCTACGACGATCACACAGGGGCCTGTCGTGCACCAGCAGATTGAAGCGGAGCGCTCTCCGGAATAGGCTGGCACCGCACCACTCGGGATTCCGGGGACTCAATACTCAACTTCGTCGCTTTGGTCCGCTCTACTGCGAGCGCACGAGTCGGCCGATCCTTCCGATCACCTGACCGGTGAATGCCTTACTGCAGAGCGAACCAGCCGATCCGCACACCCGTCTTGTCGTTCTTCGGAATTCGCTTCGCCCTCGCGGATCGGGTGATCCTCGGGCAAGCCCTCCACTCAGTCCTCTTCAAGCTGAGGCCAGCCGCGCGACGTGTAGTCGCGAAGGCAGGTCAGTTCCAGAATCTGTTTCAGTCGAGCCAGCGCGGGAGCACAAGCATTCGGACCGGCTCCGCCGAGGTCGTCGGCGTCCTTCTCAGACCAGTACTTGGTGTGGGCAAGCGGAGTCCTGCCTATCAGTCCGCACCATCCGTTGCTTCGAACCGGCACATCAAGGATTCCCGGTCCGAACACCGTGCGCAGCGGTCCTCCGACGATATCACCGAACAGGCCAAGCCGCGCGGGAAAGTAGAGATTTGTCCAACGCGTAACGGCAAACGGAGCGGCATGGTGAAGCACGAGCGGTGTGAATTTCTTCCCATTCGCGAATTCCACCGTCTTCCCGCTGTACGCGTACCCCTTGTCATCGAGCTGTGGTGGGCAGGTTGGCAGCTCGCGCTGTCGCTTCCGGGCTTCGAAATCCTCGGCAGTCCCCGCAAGGAGAAGCATCGCGTGCGCAAGTGGGCTACCAAGCGTCACAAAATCGGTAATCCTCCAGGGACTGCCGAACTCCCGTTGCTCCCGCCACGCCTTCTTCTGCCGATCCCGAAAGTTGTCGACGAGATTGTTGGTACGCCCTTCATGTAGCTGCTCGTCGATCTCGGACAGCAGATCTCGGACGATCGGTTGAGGACTAACCTGTCGATCCATGCACTGGCAGACAGCGTTCTGCGTCTCCTCGACGGCGAGGGAGAGGTACTGGTCGTGGTGCTCCTGCCACAGGTGCGTGATCAGGTCGTAGCCGATGACGCTGCCGAGGCTGTGGCCGACGACCACGATTCGATCGTAGCTACCCTTCGTGTGTAACGTCCTAAGGAGCTTGATTCCCTCCGATCGGATTGTCTGGCGAAGCTTGATGTTCTGGGGCTTGGGACTGAGGTACCGCGTCGCGTCACCGAGGAACTGGGTCAGGAAGCACGTGATCGCACCTGTGGCTGCGGTCAGGCCAAGCCAGGTAAGCCCCAAGAGGGGGTGGCCTTCGATCCAACCGCTGATCCTGCCTGGAATGCCTACACCAACGGCAACGACCACCAGTGCGATGAGCAACCACGAGAGAAACCACATGGCCTTGGCAGATTTGGGGACGTCCCGATACCGCCGGCAGATCAGGCCGACAAGCCAGCGCAGCACGCTGCCCAGCTTGGTGCCTTCCATGTTGTACGCCCAGTAGTATTCATAGAAGTCGGTGTTCAGGCGGCCAACGGCCTTGAGTCTGCGAAGCTCGAACAGCTCCGACATCGGATCCGGCTTGCTCCAGTACGGTTCCTGATCCCGCTGTCCCTTCCCGAGCAACGCGCTCACGAAGCCTCGGAGCGTGTCCATGGGTTTCTGTTCGCCGATCCCGTGGATCAGGACAACGGCCTGTTTCATGAGCGGATTCCCTCCTTTGACGCAGTTTTCACCATAGGAGATTCGGAGCGACCCCGTCAACCTGGCCTAGCTGGAAGGAGCGACGGGGGTCGGCAGCTTCTGGCCTCCGTCAATCCGCCCGAATGCCTGAAGCACTGTCAATGCCTCCAAGGTGAGAATCCCTCGCCACTCCGTTCGAGCCGAGGCCATGTCTGCCGCATAGTCGAACGTCCAGGTCGGATCCCATGCGCCATCAGCTGATTGCTGGCCGATGAGGAAGGCGAGGTTGGCATCCAGTTCCGCTGCAATCAGGTCGGCGCCGATCGAGTCTGGCGATGGAACAGCACGAAGTGGCGTAATGCAGTAGCTTGACCAGTCCGCCGGATTCCGCACGATCACCTGTGGAATCGTCGCTCGGATCCGCGCGATCAGGCGTCGCTTGTGGTTCTCGGGCAACAAGTCGGTCTGGGCGAGGTACACCACATATTCGAGATCGCTTCCGCCACCTCCGCCCAGCGAATCCAGCTGTTCGACGTAGCGAACTGTCGATTCCGTGAGCCCCTGCAACCAGTCGATTGGCTTTGCGAACCGATGCAACAGGGCGACGATCAACGCACGCGGAATGATGCGGAACCCGTCGAACGTTCGATCGAGGCTTCCATCCGCGTCGTGCCACCATGGCGCATGGGGCTCGTCGTTCGTGTCCCGAGCGACAGCACGCCAAACCTTGCCGGACACATCGTAGGTCGAGATCAGCCAATCAACTGCTCTGCGAACCAGCGGATCCGAGGCGAGAACGCCGATCTCGTCGAGGATCTTCAGCCCCAATGCGGTCGCCAAGGAAGAGGAGCTGGGGGTACGGACGTCTGGCTCCAGCGCGTGTCCGAACCCCCCATCCTCATTGGTGAATCGGGCAAGCGCCTCATGAACGGAGTCGCTTGCCCCATCTGCGAAACGGAACGCGTACAGCGACCGCTCCAGCGGCCTGGCTTCGGCTTCGAGGAACCTGCAAGCACGTTGGAACGCTTCACAGGTCAACCGTACATCGCCATGTTTAGCCACAGTGCCCTACTTCAGCGCCTCTTGTCCCTCGAACACGCGGGTCGGCGAGAGAATCTCGAGGATCTCCTCATCCTCGGCCGACAGGACACCCTGCACGATCCGCGCCAGCAGCTCGCCGAGTCCTGGGCCAAGCATGAATCCTTGCCCACAAAGGCCAATCGCCATCAGATACCCTTCAGCATCCTTCGCCCAACCAACAACCGGAGATCCATCGGGGGTCATCGGGTACAGGCCACGCCACGTTCGCCGAACCCGCAGGTTGGCCAATCTCGGCATCAAACGGACCATCCGTTGGGCGACCATCGGAAGGAATGCGCTCGTCTCCCTCCGATCGAATCCCCAGATACTCGGGCTGGGCGTGATGCAGAAGACCACTTGCCCGGTGGCGTGTTGATAGAAGTAGTAGTTGGCAGATCCAGGCGCCGGTGCGATGTCGACAACCATCGGTTTAATGAACGGCGCCACCGGCTCGGTGATACCGCCTTCGTGCGAATCCGGCTGTACGGGATGATCGAGTCCAACCATCTTCCCGATCTCTTTGGCCCAAGCGCCGGCGGCATTGATCACCACGGGCGCATGGTATGTCGCCCTGTCGGTCTCCACACAGTCGATCCGGTTGCCCGTTCGGCCAATGCGGGTGACGACCTCGCCGAACTGGAATGTCGCTCCAGCCGTCACCGCCTGCTTGTATAGTGCATGCAAGAACAGAAGCGGAGAACAGTGGCCATCCTCCGGAGAGAATGTCCCGCCGATCAGCCCGTCATGTCGAAGCGCAGGAATGATCTCCAGCAGTTGCGCTGCATCGCGCCACTCGATATTCAGCCCAAGTGCTTGTTGCACCACCAGCAGATCCTTGAGAATCTGTTCTTCCCGTGGCGCGTACGCGACAAACGAGTACCCTCCAGTACACCACTCGATGTCGTCTCCATAGGTCTCCTGCCACGTCGAAGCGATCTCCAGCGACCTGAGTCCGAGGCGAATCTTCGCCGGATCCGAGTGCGTCGCCCGAATGCCGCCGATCGCCGCCTTGTTTGAGCCCTGACCTACGCTGGCGAACCGATCGAGGACGAGCACATTCAGCCCTGCCTGGGCCATCGCCCACGCCGCGGGCACCCCAACACTGCCAGCCCCGATGATGATGACGTCATATGCCCTAGTCACAATAGCCCTCCAACGCCGGGAATCCTTTGCATTCCCGGCCCGGCTCGAATGATTGGACCGATCCGCCATGCGAGACGATGCCAGCACCAATCACAATCGCGTCGTATCTCCTACTCACGCTGTCCTCCCACCGCAGGGAGTCCATGTGATCCCCTGCACGCATCGAATGAGCAAAGTGATTCACGCTTCGAGGTGCCATTGCACTGAAGGCCTTGGTCATGAAAGCGCCTTCTGCGAAGCGTCTTCAGCATTCACTGACCCACCTAAATAGGTCGAGCCAGTCTGCTGTTCACGGCGATCCCCGGCCGTCTCGGTTGCCTCGTCCGATCCGTCGGCCGAGACGACTCCCGCAAAGCTTCCGAGGGGAACCTCGACGAACAACGGGCGCGGCACGTTCTCGGCGACGGCATCGAGGGGGATTCCCTCTTCGCGGAACAGCCGTGCGATCAACGATTGGCACGTCTTGCCCCCGCAGGCGCCCATCCCGGCGCGTGTTACAGCCTTGATCTCATTGATATCTCGGTAGCCTGTGCGGATCAGCCGCCGGATCTCTCCCGCAGTGACACGTTCGCACCGGCAGACGATATCCTGATCGTCCAACGGCTGTATGGTTTCGGGAGCCGCATCGCCGACCCACGGTTGTTGCACGCGGATTCCAGCGACCCGGACTGCCTTCGCGTGTGGAACACGCACCTTCACCAGGACCGTGCGATCGTTCGCTGGAATCGCCTTCACCATGACCACAGACACGGTGCCAAGAAGATCTCCAACGGTATCCAGAACGTTGACTTCGTCGCCTGCCGTGATTCGGCCTGGCTCGTACTCAAATGGGATGGTAACCAGAGGGTTCTCCGGATCCTCCCGTCCATCGACCAGCGTGATCGCAAGACCGGGGCAGATCGTCACGCACCGCTCGCAGCCAATGCAATCCGCATCCATCTCGCCACCGATGAAACGCGGCAATGCTCGGATATCGTCGGTATCGATCCGGATCAAGCCCTTCGGGCAGACCGACGTACACGGATTGCACGGAATCTCTTGGTGGCAGTGGAAGACCGGATAGACCGCACGACGCGGGACATCTTCGTTCGATTCACCTTGGGCTTTCGGTCGATCGACGGTCTTGCCCGGTTTCGATTTGAGAATCTCTCCGGTCCGGGTCCAATCCTCGGGCACCTGCTCGTCGGTCACACCAAGCGCGCTTGCGATCTTGAGCCCATTGATCTTGCCTGAGAAAATGGCCGCCGACGCCTCTGCGATCTCCTCCGCATCGCCCGTCGCATAGACCGGCAAGTCGCAATCCCTTGCGGCACGGACAAACTCATCCACCGGTTCAAGACCGACAGCGATCAGGAGCGTGTCACAGGCAAATGTCTTCTCCGTTCCTGAAATCTGCTGGAACGATGCATCGACCTTCGCAACCGTCACGGACTCGACACGATCGGCTCCATTGGCGCTGAGGACGGTGTGCGACGTGTAGATTGGGACACCCATCCGCGCCAGCTTATCACGATGCACCTTGTATCCGCCGCATTCCGGCAGCGCCTCCACAAGGCCAACCACATCGATCCCCGCCTGTAGCGCATGGTAGCCGGCGATGAGCCCTACGTTTCCTCCCCCAACGATGAATAAGCGATCCGCAGCGCGGACGAGATCGCGATTGACAAGCGTTTGAAACGCTCCCGCACCGTAGACGCCAGGGAGGCAATTGCCTTGGAACACAAGAGACTTCTCCCTTGCTCCGGTCGCGACAAGGAGAATCTGAGGTTCGACGAGGATGTACCGATCGCCACGAAGAATCCCGACGCGTTGATCGCTGAAAACTGCAAGTGCTGTGCTGTTCGTCCACACACGCACGGTCTCCAATTCGCACACACGCTCCGCGAGCCGTTCACCGATATCAATGCCGCGCGTCCCCGCATGCACCGCTTCCACCGAGCCGAAGAATCGGTGCGTCTGAAGCACCAGCTTCCCGCCCAGCCGATCCTTATCGTCGATCAGCAATACCTCAACGCCCCGACTCCCGAGCTCGATCGCCGCGGAGAGTCCCGACGGTCCGCCCCCGAGGATCAAGACCGGCACATGCACCGTTTCAATATTCTGCGTCTTCGGCTTCTTCGATGCGCTCGGCAGATCGGGGAGCGCGTCGAGCGGCTGAACACGCATCCCCTGCCTTGCCGGCGTCATGCAAGCCTTCACAGGCTTACCGTCTGCCAGCACCATGCATTGCGAGCATTGCCCGTTGGCGCAGAAGAGGCCCTGTGGCGTCCCGTCCTTGGGATGGTGCCCAAACGTTCGAATCCCGGCGGCAAAAAGCGCTGAGGCGATCATCTCGCCCTCGTATGATGCAATCGCTTGATCGCCAAAGGTAAACGTGATCTCCTGCCGCGCCTCCAACTTGACGATCGGGTGATCGGTGATCCTTCCCATGAGCCTAGATTGCTCCTTTCCCCGTGCCGCTAGCTGGGTTCGATCTCGATGAATCGTTGTGTGACCGCCATGAGAATCTTGGCACCCTCATTCGATGTGTGGTAGCCATGCCTCTCCGACGCGGAGATGTGGTAGCTGTCCCCCTGCGTCAGGGTGTAGCTCTTATCCAGAACGGAAATACCGATGACGCCCTCCAACAGGTACCCAAACTCCTGCCCTTCATGTGTCGAACCCTCCTGCGTGCAATGCGGAGGGAACTCGGCGATCAGCAGCTCTTCGATTGGCGCCGAAGGAAGCTGACCGGTCAGATACCGATACGAGACCGGTGAATCCCCAATCTTGATCAGTAACTGTTGGTCGGCGGCCGTAACACGTGGGGCCTGGGTTACAAGTGGAACACTGCTTGAAAAGAGGGCTACAATAGGGAGTTCAAGCGCTCGACAGATTGCCGAAAGCGATACGATGGACAGCGTGGACAGTCCTCGCTCGACCTGCGATAGAAAGCTGGACGAAAGCCCGCAACGCTCCGACAACACATCAAGCGTCCAACCTCGATCAATCCGTGCCTTCCGAAGGCGAGCTCCAATGTCGCTCATGGCAGCGCAAGAATAGCGAATCTCCACGCGATATTCAATATATCCTCTGTCTCTTTAAAATACTCCGGTACCTGGGGGCTCCTCCAGCTCAAACCCCACGGGGAAAGGATCTGCACCATCAAGTATCAGATTGCCCATGGCAATGATATGTGCTGCCCCGGTGATCTCGGGAATAACTGCCTGACCATCGCCAAGTGTGGTCTCTTCGACAATCCTCCCGACGAACTCGGTACCTAGGACACTTCGATAGATGTAGCGCTCGCCCACATCCAACTTTCCGGTCGCGTGAAGGTACGCCATCTTTGCGCTCGTTCCTGTGCCACACGGAGAACGATCGATCTGTCCGTGCCCGAAGACGACCACGTTTCGCGGCGGATTCCCTTCTTCATAGAACTCGATCAACTCGACTTCCAGGACCCGTCCGTCCGCTGGATGAGACCAAGGTCCAAATGCGTTGATGCGTGTCCGCAGCGCCATGGCTGTCTCAAGAAGAGATGCCAGATTGGAGCGATCGATACGCTCTCCCAACGCTGCAGCATCGATGAGCCCAAAGAGATTCCCCCCGAACGCAAGAGAGACACGGATCCCGTCGATGTCAATATCCCCAAGATAGAAGGATGGAACATTCCGTAGGCTTACCGTGAACGAACCCGCCTCCAGCTTGCCTATGCGGCATTCCACTCGTCCCGCAGGCGTGTCTAGCGCAACCTCCGAACGATTGCACCATCCCATGGAAGTGAGTGCTGTGACGACGCCGATCGTCCCATGCCCGCACATTCTGAGGTAGCCCCCGCTTTCCATGAAGAACACCCCTGTGTCGCATGTCGGGTCGATCGGCGCAGACAGTACTGCGCCAAACATGTTGTGATGGCCGCGTGGCTCCTGTAGCACGAATCGCCGAAGGCCATCCGCATGAAAGCTCAGCCACTGTCGCCGCGCTTCCATCGTGTTCCCAATCGGCCGGGGAAACCCGCCAAGAACGATCCGTGTCGGTTCACCGGCGGTGTGCGTGTCGACAAACGGGATCATCCGGCAATTCGACATCAGGAAGCGTCCTCTCGCAACTGCTCCACCGGGACGTAGTCCTGTTCATAGCCGAAATACCGCGGTCCGAACGTCTCGATCCCCTTCGGCGTTCGCATCCTCTCATGTGCAGGGATCAGGATTACCGAACCCCGGTAGCCATACTTGACGATATCAGTTCGGATCGGCTCTCCGGTAGCCGGATCGAGGATGCAAATCAGATCGGGAGGCAAACACAATGTACGTCCATCGACACCTAGGGTGAGCCATTCATTCTGGAAGCCGATTCGAGCGGTACGGCCCTTATCTGCGTCGATCCCTTCCATTGTAATCTCGCCGAGGGAGAATCCCTTCGTTTTCTCGGCTCCGAATTCCCGGTTGATGTCGACGATCTTCCCTGTGAAGGCGCAGTAGCCCCCTGTTAGGTTGGTCGTCTCCGCGATCGGATCGAGATGCCTTCGTCTCGCCTCGAACAACCGATGACCAAGGTTCCACGCCAATGTGACCGATCGAAGGATTGCAGTGTCGCGAATCTGCGCCCCGGTAAGCGGATACCCAGCGATCCAAGAGATCCCTCCGTACGCCATCGCCGCAGCACGAGCGATCCGCTCGGTGAGCAACCCATCCTCGGAGTCGCAGATCGTGACATGCCCCTTCTCGTTGGCCAATGCGACCGGTGCCGGCCGACATCCGTGCGTATAGAACGATGTCATCTGCAATTCGGGAAAGGCTCGCCCCATTCCATCGGCATCGATCACAGGAACGCCTACCGCTCCAGCGACCGCCATCGGAACGGGCGTGTTGACCCCTCCAGCTTCAGCGGGAATCACCGCTTGAACGGGCCTACCCATGTACCGGCGAAGACGATCGTAGCACCAGAACAGCTCCTCACCGTTGGGGGGTTTCTCGGTTAGCACCAGTGCCGCGCCAAGGCAACCGGCAATCGTCGCCAGAGCATCATCAGGAATCGCATCGGGGTCGATCATCAGGATCTCGTTCCCTTGATCGACAACGTTGTACGCCCATAGCAAACCGATCTCCGGATCCCCCCCGCCACCCGTGGCCAGGACCGAGGCACCCAGCGTAATCTCGGCCAGTGCCTGTCGATCGATCAACCGGTATTCCGTGACGCCCCACTCTCCAAGGATCTCCCTCGCTCTCACGTTCGCTCCTCTCCCGCCGTGCTATTCGATCTCATCCGGCGCATCGGTCAGCATCTCGTAGCCAGTCTCGGTAACCAAGACCATGTCCTCGATCCGCGCCGCGCCAACACCAGGGACGTACGCACCTGGCTCAATCGTGAACACCATTCCCGGTTCGATCCTCATATCGACATCCTCATCGACGATCGGTCCCTCATGGGCCGACAGCCCAATCCCGTGGCCCGTTAGATGAGGGAAGTAGGCTCCATATCCTTCGCCCCGCAGCACGTCACGCGCTGCGGCGTCGATCTGCTCAGCGGTCACGCCCGGGCGGATCGCTTCGAGCGCCGCATCATGTGCGCGTCTCGCGGCGTCGAACAGCTGCCGCTGATTGGGTGCCAACCCGTTTGCGGTCATTGTTCTCGTGATGTCGGAGCAGTAGCCGTCGTACACCCCGCCCAAATCGAGCAAGATCATTTCGCCATCTCGTATGGGTTTTCGAACGGTTACGCGTTGCGGCAGCCAGGCGTTTTCGCCCGATGTCATGAACGTTTCGAATGACGTCCCCTCCGCTCCCTCTTTCACCAATAGCGACTCTACCGAAGCGGCGATCTCTGCCTCGATAAGCCCGGGGCGCAGATCTGTCTGAATGGTTCGCATCGCCTGACTGGCGATGCGCGCCGACTCGCGCAATCGTTCGATCTCTGCCTCGCTCTTGAGAAGTCGCAACCCATCAACTAGGGATTGGACGTCAACGAGAAGAGGCTTCCCAGCGTACCGCCCCAGGATGAAGTCAGCCTGCTCCAGAGTGATGGTGCTTCGCTCGACACCGACCCGCTCGACTGAGTGGGGCACCACTGGATCGAGTACAGAAAGGATATCGGGCGTATCCTCGGGGAACGCAATCAGCTGATCGATCCAGCAATCACGTCTAGCACGTTTGAGATCGAGACGCGCCACAACGTACGTCGGCGGCCCGCTCCGCGGCACAGCAAAGATTGACGAAGCAACCCTGTTGACTCGAAACCCGGTGAAGTATCGGATGTTGTCGCGGTGAAACAGAAGGGCTACATCGATCGATTTCTCTTGCATCCGTCGTTGGAGTGCAACGACGCGGCCTTCGTGATCGAGACGTCTACATGTGCTCACGGACGCCTGCTTCCTCCTCGGGGTTGATCATGTACACCGTCTTCGGCACGCGAGCTTCAATGCTCGAATCGGCCTGGCTGGCCAGCTCAAGCACCACCATCTTCTCCACCAATGTCGATAACAACCCATCCAGTTCATCACTCGGTATGGGAATCACTTCACCCAGGGCTCCCCGTTCAATGAACGGCGTTTCGAGGATTCCCTTCAGGATGTCTCGGTGTCTTGCGTCGATTGCGAACAGCTCCTTGTAATCCACTCCCATCACCTCCTGTGTTCGTTCAACTTCTCGACCGGGACGTAGTCAAGGTCGTAGCCAAAATGACGTGGGCCGAACATCTCGATCCCCCTCGCCGTGCGCATGCGCTCATGTGCTGGGATCAGAACGATCGTGCCACGGTAGCCGTACTTCATGATGTCGGTTCGAATCGGTTCTCCGGTATCGGAGTCCAAGATTGCGATGAGATCCGGCGGAAGACAGAGGGTCTCACCGTTGACACGTAGGTTGAGCCATTCGTTCTGGAAATCTAGCGTCGCTGTCTGGTCCTTGTAGTCGTCGATCCCTTCCATGACGATCGAGCCGAGCGTGAAGCCCTTGTTCGTCTCGGATCCGAAGTCACGACGGATATCCACGATCTTGCCACGGAACACACGGTAGCCCTCGACACCTCGCTCCGCTTTGAGGCTATCTAACAGCTCGGCAATCGGATCGAGATGCTCGTTCCGTGCCCGCAACACAGCACGACCGACAGCCCACGCGATACTCTGCGAGCCGAGGATGGACGTAGCCTTCATCTGCCGTCCAGTGAGCGGGTACGTGGCGATCCACGAGATTCCACCGTAGGCCATGGCCGCCCGACGCGCCAGCGTTTCGGCCAACACGTCGTCGTCCGCAGTATCGATGACGGTGACATTCTGGCGGTCATCGACTGAGACGGTCGGTGACGAATGGCATCCATGCGTCACCCATGATGTCATCTGGAGTTCGGGGAATGCGCGGTTCATCCCGTCGACATCGACAACCGGGAGACCGAACTCCCCGGCCGCGGCGTACGACACCGGCGAGTTCACGCCACCGCACTCAAGGGGAATCATCGCCTCGATCGGTCGTCCCATGTACGCCTCCAGCTTGCGGATCGCCAGGTTGATGACCGATCCGCTCGGAGGTTTCTCGGTGAGAACGATCGCGGCGCCAAGACAGGCAGAGCTCGCGGTCTGAACATCGTCCGGGACGTCCTTTGGGTCGACCATGAGGATTTCCTTGCCCTCATCGATCACCTTGTACGTCCACAGCAAGCCGATCTCGGGATCGCCCCCTCCACCGGTTGCTAGGATAGACGCGCCTAGCGTGATCTCGGTGATCGCACGCTTGTCGATCACGCGAAAGTTGCTCACGCCCCAATCCGCAAGAATCTTACGAGGATCGCTGCGTCGCTCACTCACTGCAGCACCTTCCCTTTCACACGAATCCGGATCTTCTCGCGTTTGCCCGGCATGTAGGTAAACGGGATCTCTTCGACGTCGATCACCTCGGCCGTTTCGCGAATCGCCCCAGCCTTGGTAGCATTGTCGAATGCTTGCCTCGTCACCCGCTCGATCGCACCATCTCGGCTCTCGACATCGAGATCTACGACCCCTTCGGCATACGCACCGATCTCGGCGATTGTCGTGCCAACAGCGCCGCCAACCTCGAAGTGATCGGGGCTAACGGCCTCGCTGACACCACCAATGCCTTCCTTGGGGACAACGAGCGCGCCGCCGCCGATGAAGATCGCCGGAACCGGTTCGGCCGTCGTCTTCATCTTGTCGATCGCCTCTTCAATCGTCACTCGGATCGCCTCCCACGCGTTCTCCACCAACGGTTTCGAGAGGGCGGCGACCTTTTCGGGCGCAGTGACGAAGTCTGTCTTGAAGACATCGAGTCTCGTATCGAGCTTCCCGAGCGCTACAGCGGTATCGTGAACCGTCATCAACGGCCCACCGAAAGATGTGCCAAGACGAACGAGGTTGTAGCCGACACTCTCCGGTCCAAGGCCCGTCACGGTATCCCCTTCGTGCTTGACGATCGTTCCGCCACCAAGGGCAATCGATAGCAAATCGGGACAACGGATGTTCGTCTTCACACCGCCGATATTGACGGTAATCGATGATTCTCGCGGGAACCCTTTGACGATATACGCTACGTCGGTCGACGTCCCGCCGATGTCGGCGACGACGCCGTCCTCAATCCCGGAGAGATAGACCGAGCCGCGCACGCTGGCTGCGGGACCTGAAGCAACTGTGAAGATCGGGTAGTCAACCGCATAGTCGGCCGACATCACGCTTCCGTCGTTTTGCACGATGAACAGCGGCGCCTCGATCCCACGCTCGGCAACCGCCGATTTCAGAGATTGGACCGCCCGCTGCATGACCGTGATCACTGCGGCGTTGAGAATGGTTGAATTCTCTCGTTCCAGTAGCGAGATCGTCGCAATCCGGTGCGACAATGTGACATGGATGTCATCTCCAAGTACACCGCGTACAACTTCTTCGGCCTGTTCTTCATGGTCAGAGATGATCGGTGAGAAAACGCCAGTAATAGCGACCGAATCAACCTTGCCCTTCATCGCCCGGCATGCGTCCTCAATCGCCTTCTTATCGAGGGGGACGATATCGCGACCGTCGTATTCGGAGCCTCCACGGATCACGTGGACAACCTCATGACCTCCGATCGCCTTCCGCAAGTCTTCGGGCCATCCAGTTAGCGGTGGAATCGCCGTGGTCGCAGGTGCGCCAAGCCGAAAGATGCCGACCTTGTTCAAGTTTCGACGCTCGATGATAGCATTGGTCGTGTGGGTCGTTCCGAGTGAGACCATCGAGATCCGGCTCGGATCCACCGCCGAGCCCTCAAGCACACGGTCGAGTGCTTCGACAATCCCTCCAGTGACATCCTGAGTTGTAAGCGACTTCGCCTTGGCGAGAACCTGGCGTCCCTCCATGAGTACGCCGTCCGTGAACGTGCCACCAACGTCGAATCCCACACGCAGTTGTCCGGTGTTGCTCATTCCGTTTTCCCCCAGACTCCTTCGATGCCATACTGCGATGGCAACTTCCAATCGGCGATTTCCGATGCCGGCGGTGACTCGTAGCCGTAGGCCTTGCTGTGTCCCCAAGAGAACCGATCGCGAAGACCAATCAGAAACTCGGCGAACTTCAGCGGCGCGATCGTTGCGTCGATGACCGGCACGCCAATCTCCTTCTGCAGGCGCTCGTAGAATCCAAACTCGATCGTGCAACCGAGGACGATTGCTTCGGCGCCATCCACCTCGACCGCCTCACGCGACGCCTCCGTCATCCGGCGCTCCGTCTCCGCCGGGTCGACCTGGAAGTCCAGCACGCCCATCTCAAGAGACTTGAATGACGCTAGATGATCTTCAAATCCGTACTTGACGACGTTCTGGTGCATTTTCGGGATCCACTTCTTTCGGCCAACAAGGATCGAGAAACTATGGCCGAGCGTAGTAGCAATGTGCATCGCCGACTCAGCCGGCGCGGTGACGGCCATCCGCTCGCAAATCTCCCTCGCTTCATGAAGTCCCGGGTCATAGAAACAGCCGATCACTGCGGCGTCATATCCTTCGTTCTCAGCCTTCTTCACAGCATGGAGCGTGTCTGCCAGGACCAGCGCCTCGTAGTAGTGGTATTCCAGGTGCTGTGGCCCACGAGCGAGCGAGCACATATCGAGCTGTGTGCCAGGTTCCTTGGCGGTATCCAGGAACTCCTTGATCGGCTTATCGAACAGACTGGTTCCAACCGGATTGATCCACAGAATCTTCCCCATCGTCTACTCCTTTCCGGCGATCTCCGCCGTAACCGGTTCGGCGCACTGGTGGCACCGGACGAAATGGCCCGGCTTCACCTCGACAAGATGTGGCTCGTCCGAGTCGCATCCTTCACCCATCTCTGCACAGCGTGTGTGGAATCCGCAGCCCGGAGGAACATTGACCGGGCTTGGGATCTCCCCCTCGGAGACAATGCGGGACGGCTTGATCGCCTCCTCCTCCGGGAGAACCACGGGGATCGACGAGAGGAGCATCTTCGTGTACGGCTGCATCGGACGTTCGAAGAACTCGTCGGTCGGTGCCAACTCGTAAACCTTCCCGAGATACATGATCGCCACTCGCGATGCGACGTTTCGCATCAAGCTTAGGTCGTGCGTGATAAACAGATACGTCAGGTTCATCTCGTCTTGAAAGCCGCACAGCATGTTGATGATCTTCGCTTGGATCGACACATCGAGCGCAGACGTCGGCTCATCAAGGATAATCAGACTGGGATTGGTGGCCAACGCGCGAGCGATCGCGACCATCTGCCGTTCACCGCCCCCCAGCATGTGTGGTGACTTGAAGAGATACTCAGGTGGCAACTCGACCTGCCGAAGCAGCTCAACTACGGTCTTGCGGCGGGCGCGACGGCTTCCAATGCCGTGGACCTTGAGTGGAAGCGACAGAATCTGTTCGATCGTCCGCCGCGGATTCAGTGAGGTGCCCGGATCTTGAAACACAATCTGCAAGGCTCTCTTCAGCGCCCTAGGACGCTTCTGAACTGCAGTGGACATGTCCTTCCCAGCGAACGTGATGGTCCCCGCAGTCGGCGCATGGAGCCCAATGATCGTGTAGGCCACCGTGCTCTTCCCAGAGCCGGATTCGCCGACCAACCCAAGCGTTTCCCCCTCCTTTGCGGCAAATGAAACATCGTCGACGGCACGAACGGTACCTCGTGATGTGACGAAGTGCTTCTTCAGGTTCTCGACGACCAGCAGATCATTGGACATCGGCGTCCCTCCCGTACAGGTAGCAGGCCACATGGTGATCGGGCTCCACCTCTCGAAACTCCGGTCGCTCTCCGCTGCACATCTCCATCGCCCTCCGACAGCGTGGATTGAACCGACAACCGGTCGGAGGATTCAGGTAGTCGGGGATCCGTCCGGCGATCCCCTCTGCGATACCCCCTCCGGTGAGTTTCGGCAACGCGCCCATAAGCCCCACCGTGTAAGGATGCAGTGGGTTGGCAAACAAGATTTCTTTTTTCGCGCCCTCGACAATGTTTCCTGCATACATCACGTAGACCCAGTCTGCCATCTCCTTGACAACACCGAGGCTGTGGGTGATGAAGATGACTGAGGTCGCACGCTGTTCGACCAGTTCGTTGAGCAACCGTAGCATCTGAGCCTGAATCGTCACATCGAGCGCCGTGGTTGGTTCATCAGCGATCATCAGTTCAGGCTCGGTAGCCAGTGCCATGGCAATGCAAACCCTTTGTCGCATCCCACCGGAAAGCTGCACAGGGTAGCTGCTGAACATGCGATCTGGATCAGGCAGTTGAACGTCGCCAAGTGCCTTGATCGCGCGTCGGCGAATCTCCTTCTTGTCCATCTTCTTTGCCGCAGCATATCGGATGACCGCCGTCAGTTGATCTCCCACGGTGAATACCGGATTCAGCGCCGCCACTGGATCCTGGAAGATCATGGAGATTCCCCCTCCTCGGATTCGCTGAAGGTTCGCTTGCGACATCTTCAACACATCGCGATCGTGAAACAGGATTGTCCCTTCACTGATCCTCCCCGGAGGCGACTGCAGAATCCCGAGAACGCATCGCATCGTTGTTGTCTTGCCACAGCCAGCCTCTCCAACAAGCCCAACGCGCGCCCCCGCCGGCACATTCATGTTGACACCGTTGAGGACCATCAGCTGACCCTCGTACACTTTGAATTCCACGTGGAGGTCTCGAATTTGAAGCACCGATTTGCCCATTCTAGATTTCCTCCAATGCGAAGAGATCGCGGAATCCGTCGCCTAGCAGATTGAATCCTAGAACGGTGATCATGATGGCGAACGCAGGGAAGATCGAAATCCACCACTGATCCGGAAGGTACTTCGATCCATCCGAGACCATCGTTCCAAGATCGGGGATCGGAGGCTGCGCCCCAAGACCGACGAAGCTAAGTGAAGCTCCAATAAGAATGACCCAGCCCATGTCAAGCGACATCTTGGTGAAGATGCTGGACACGCAGTTCGGCAGAAGCTCCCGAAACAGGATGTGCCGACGGCTCGCGCCAATCACCTCTGCCGATTGGACGAAGAATTCGTTGCGTAGCGATGAAGCAAGCCCATAGACGAGACGCGTGTACCACGGCCACCACATCAACGAGACCGCCATCATCGCGTTGAAGATGTTTGGGGTGAGAACCGATGTCACCGCCAGCGCGAGGATCAACGCCGGAACCGCGAGAAAGATGTCCGTGATCCGCATAATCAGCGTGTCAATCCACGTCCCACGGTAATATCCGGCAACCAACCCGAGAATGACCCCTGGAATGACCACCAGTGCAAGAACCACGATGCCCATCATCAGCGAGTAGCGGAACCCAAAGAAGACGCGAGAAAGGATGTCCCGTCCGAAAACGTCGGTGCCACAAAGGTGAGTTCCGCTTGGCGGCTTCGAGGCCTCGGCGAAATTCACATACTTGCTGGCGTGCCCGGGATAGGGCGATACGTATGGGGCGAAAATCGCCAGGAATGCGACGCCGAAAACAAAGATGAGCCCGATGACCGAGACAGGATTGCGGGAAAACTTGTACCAACCTTTGCGGAATGACTCCCATCGTCGCTGGAACGCGCCATACTTCAATTCCTCCGGCATGCTATTTCCCCCTTTCCGCGCCGAGGCGGATCCGCGGATCCAGCCATGCCACGAGCAGATCAACAAGGATGTTCACCGTGATGAAGATCAGACCGAGAACCATGACGACACCGGCAACTGCGTTCAGATCCTTGTTGAGCATCGCGTTGATCCCATACCGGGAGAATCCGGGCCAATTGAAGATCAATTCGACAAGGAACGCATTCGCAACAATGCCCGCGAAGTCAAGCCCCATGATCGACACGGTGGGAATCAAAGATGGCTTAAGTAGGTACTTAAACATCACGACTCTTCCCGGAATCCCGAATCCCTTGGCCGAAAGGATGTAGTCCTTCCCAAGGTTGTCGCTGATCGATGAGCGCGCAATCCGTGCCTGCTGTGCCAGTGAGCCAAGAGAAAGCGAAAGCGCGGGAAGAATCATGTGTTGAATCGCATCTCCTAGCGCAGCGAAATTGCCGGAGATCAGCGAGTCGATCGTCATCAAGCCGGTAACCGTCGGTGGTCGCGAGATCCATGGACTCAAGCGGCCGATGGTCGGGAAGATTCGGAGTAGGTACCCGAATAGCAGAACGAAGAGGATCGCGAACACGAACGACGGTGTGACAACGCCGATGTAGGAGAAGACACGGATGACGTTGTCAACCCAGGTGTTGCGATATCGCCCGGCAACCGCGCCAAAAAGGACCCCAAACACAGCCATGAGAATGGCCGCAAACAGTGCCAGTTCAAGCGTCGCAGGAAGGAACTCTCCAACATCCGTTGAGACGGCACGTCGAGTCACCAGCGAAGTGCCGAGATCGCCGCGCACTGCGCCGGAGAGCCAGAACGCGTATTGCTTGTACAACGGTTCGTCTAGGTGCATCTCTCGCCGCATGTTCTCCACAGCCCACTCCGGTGCCCGCGATCCCAAAGCCATTCGCACCGGATCTCCTGGAAGAACACGCGAGATCGTGAAGATGAGAATCGACAGGCCGAGGAGGACAAAGATGGAGAGGACCAGCCGCTTGACAAGGAATTTGACAATGCTCATGAGCGTTTGCCCCCGCTTCAGTGATCGGTGGGCGGGCGAACCAAAGGTTCGCCCGCCGCTGTTGTGTGCGTCCGCTGCTATTTGATCTTGATGAAGCGAGCGGCAACGTTGTATCCCATGATCGGATTGACCTCGCCGCGAGCGGTCGGCCAATCGATCTTGTTCGCCAAGTACGCATGTTTCTCCACTTGCTCGAACAGGAAGATCGTCGGACACATGTCTGTGATCTCGTGCTGGAGAGCCGCGTAATTCGCGAAACGCTCCGTCTGATCCACAGTCCGAATAGCCGCTTCAATTCGAGCATCAAGGTCCGTATCAAGCAACCATTCGTTCTGCTCCCACGTTGGAGCCGATGTGGAGTGATAGCGAGATTCGATCAACGAACCCGCTTCCGGATAGTGGGAGGAGTCGAACACCGTCACGATGTGAGGGCTCGTCTCCAACGCGCCCATCTCCTCAACAACTGACATCCATGGCACCTTCACGACCTTGACGTTGATCCCAATCTCAGCCATGTTTGACATGAACATCAGCGCAACCTTCTCTTCGTCTGGTACCTCTGCAATCCAGTGCAATTCGATCTCGTAGTCCGCCGGATCATATTGCGACAGGGCCAATTCCTCTCGAGCCTTGTCTAGATCCATCGTGAACTGGAATACGGTCGGATCTGCCCCAGGGATGTTCTGAGGAACAGGACCGCGTGCCTGGAATGCACCGGGGAAGATGTGGGTGACAACGCTGTTGTAGTCAGTGGCGTATGCCATTGCCCTGCGGAAATGGATGTCGTCCGTCGGCGCAGTTCTCGTGTTGATCATCATGTAGAACATGGTCCCGGGCGAGAATGCCGCGATATCAACTCCGTCCATTGCATCAAGCGCGGTCAATGCTTCGCTCGTTTGCCATTGGTCGGAGATCTCCAGCTCGCCGCGTGCCATCATCGTCCGGACAGTGGCCGTCTCGGTTGTCCCGATGAAACGAACCTCATCCGGTGCTTCCGGATCGATCGGAATCCAGTAGTTCGGGTTCCGATCCATCACCAATTCCTCCTCCAGGCGGAACTCGCGAACGGTATACGGTCCACTACCGGCGTCGTTCGTCAGCAGGAACGTCTTCCCGTAGTCTCCCAGGTCACCGTACGCCCCCGGGACAACCGCATTCGCTTCTACCTGAGCCTTGCTGACGATGTACAGGCGGTACAGTGTGGAAAGGAATGGTCCGAACGGTGCCTCCAGGTTGAAACGAACAGTGGTATCGTCGAGTGCATCCGTCGAAGCTACTCGCCCCGCAAACAGGAAGCCGTAGCCTTCTCCGATCGTTGTCAGACGATCCATGGAATACTTCACGTCGCTTGCCGTGAGTTTCGTGCCGTCATGAAAATAGACGTCGTCCCGAAGATGGAATGTCCATTGCAGCGCATCCTCGGTAACTTCCCATGACGTGGCCACATGCTCTAGCGGTGTTCCGTCGTTGGCCGGGTAGACCAACGTATCGTACAGGTTCGCCAACGAGGCCGAACTCGAGAAATCAGACCCGACCGCGGGGTCGATGTACGTCGGCCAGGAGAATGTGACCCTCAACGACCCGCCGGCAAGTACAGCCGCGCCCAATGCCAGTACTGCTACCAGTGCAACAACCAGTGTCTTCTTCACTTCCTGCACCTCCCATGCACTTGTGCTGTGGTCCCTCCCTTCTTCACGTGCTTGTAGGCGAAGCTTCACCTCCTTCACTCGTCCTACTGCTCATATGGTCGACCACCGCGTTGACGAGGGTGTCCAAGTAGTGTGTGAATTCTTGTCGATCGACCATCACGGAATACTTCCCAGCATCGATGTGCTCGCGCAGTGTGGAGAGGCGGGAGCTGGCAATGCCTTCTTGCTGCAGAATCTCAATCAATCGGCTCGCAGCGTCAACCAGCCGAAACGGACCATACAGTGGCGTTTCGTCAATCAAGTTCCGCCCGCTTGTTGCCATATAGCCAACAAGATCGAAGATCGCCTGTTCGAACGCCTGTCTATCCATGAAACGCCTCGTAGTAAACGACACCGTTCGTTTGCCGCGGCGGAGGACTCGGCGCCTCGGCCGGTCGGCCGAGGCTAATCAGGAGTATCGGTTTGACACGCTCCGGAAGATCGAGCAGTCGACCGACTGCTCCCGAATGAAACGAAGCAATCACACAGCTCCCAAGCCCTTCAGCATGGGCCGCCAGCATCAGATTCTGAGCCGCCATCGCTGAATCGACGGGAGCAAGGAACGTTTCCCCAAGGGTGCTACCCTTGGCTCGAGCCTCGTCGAGATCTTGGCACACCGCCACGACAGCCGGTGGGTCGCCAAGCAGGCCAGGACTAACCGGGCGCAGCTTGCCGAGTCGCTCCGATTCGGTCACGATCACGAACCGCCACGTTTGCGCGTTGCCGCCTGACGGTGCCCAGATCGCCGCATCTACGATTCGATCGAGAACCTCATGGTCGATCGGATCGGGATGGAACCGTCGCACACTCCGCCTCTCATGGATTGCTTGGTACAGCTCCATCGCTTCCTAGCCTCCCCGGATTGCAGCCGTGGCGGCTTCGTCGATCATGAGCGGATCGCCTGAGAGCACAACGCCATAGATGTCACGGGCCGACTCGAGGGTGACGTATCCATCGAGCACATCATCCAACACCAACTGAGGATCACGTGTTCTTGGATCGCCGTATCCTCCGCCTGTCCCGGTGATGAATCGCACAACATCGCCATCGGCAAGAACCTCGCTTGAGAAGCGCCCACGCCGTTCGATTCTCCCGTCGGTTCGCCGGATCTCGACCTCATTCGGCGTCCCGTCCTGTCCTCCGGCTAGCCCCCAGGGTGGAAACTTGTTCCGGCCAAAACTCGCGGTAACAAGCGCTTCCGAGTTGGCAATGCGATAGTCCTTGATCAAGCCGTGTCCGCCAGGCCATTGTCCGTGCCCACCGTCGGCGATGTTGAGCGAGAATTGGTCAACGATCATCGGATACCTTGTTTCGGCCACTTCGATCGACAGGATGTACGTCTCCCCATCGCCCGAGCACACAAGCCCGTTCTCTCCAGACTTGCCACGACCGGCGCCCCAGCCGCCAGCGTTCGGTTCAACCGAGAAGAACCATTCACCAGTCTCGTCGTCAATGCCGCTGACAATCGTTCCGCAGACGCTAAGGAAGTGTCCGGCTATCACTCGATCGGGCATTGCATCGGCCAGCGCACGCCACACGACGTCGCCGGCATACGCATCCGATTCCCAGTATGTGCTCACCGGCGCAGGCCGTTTCGGGTTGAACACCGTGTCCTCAGGCACGATCACTCTCAGCGGAGAGAAGAACCCTTCGTTTGGATCCGCATGCGGTGCCACCACCGACTGATAGGCGAACTTCGCCGTCGACAGCAGGACGGATAGCGGACTGTTGATCGGCCCGCGGCAGGTCGGGCCACTCCCAGTGTAGTCAATCACAAACTCGTCATCTGAGATCGTCACCTTGACCTTGACGACGACCGGATCGCCGCCCAGTCCGTCATCATCGATGTACTCTTCGGCAGTGTATTCACCCTGTGGGAGCTTCTTCAGCTCGGCCAACGCTTCCTGGCGGCCCTGCTTCAGATACACCTCAATCGACTCAAGCACCGTATCGAGACCGTACTTGTCGAAAACCTGCTTCGCGCGCCTCGCTGCAACGCGCAGTGACGCCGCTTGAGCTCGCATATCGCCAAGCGTCATATCGGGGATGCGCCCGTTGCGCGCGAGGATATCCACAATGTCCCGATTCTCGATTCCTGCGTTGAAAATCTTGACCACCGGGAACTGCAGACCCTCCTGGTAGATGTCGGTGGCATTGGGAGACCAACTTCCAGGGTCCTTGCCCCCGATATCGTTCCAGTGTGCCTTGCTGGCTGAGAACATCACGGGAGCGCCGTCATAGAAGATCGGCATGATCAAGACAGCGTCATTCTGATGGGTCGCCCCCCCCATGTACGGATCGTTGGTAATCAGGATGTCGCCATCCTCAAGCCCGTCGAGTCCGTATTTGTCAATCACCTCGCGCACCGCATCGCTGAGCACGCCGATGAATGCGGGAATGCCGTTCGCCTGTGCGATCATCCGACCTGATGCATCGGTCAACGCGCAACCGTAGTCGAGAACCTCGTAGATCACCGAGCTTTTCGCCGTACGGCCAAGGGCAACGAACATCTGCTCGGCAGCAGAGATCAACGCTCGCTTGATGACTTCGACAGTGAAGGGATCGATCAGATGCTTCGTCATGCCGCCACCTCCGTGATCACAAGGTTGCCGAACTCATCGACTATCAATCGCTGCGACGGGCAAACGATCGTGGTGCATGCCGGCTCCTCGATGACTGCCGGACCATTGATCGTCTCTCCAGTCGGGAGCAATCCACGCTCATAAACACAGCTCTCCATGCTTCCCTCGCCCTCAAAGACAACCGGTCGCGTGCCTTTTTCGGCTGCTACGCGGTTTGCTCCATCGATCGCCTGTGGCACGAATTCCGGCTTATCAACGCGTCCCCACCCGACGACGTGGAAATTCACGATCTCCACCGGGTCATCCTGACGGAACGAGTAGGACTGCTCGTGAAGATCATGGAATCGCTCAATCACCGCATCGAGATTCCCGCCTTCGAGTTCCTCGGCCCGAATCGGCACACGAACGGTGTGTTCCTGACCTCGATACCTCAAGTCGAGGAAGCGCTCGATCCAGATGCGATCCTTGGGCAGCTCCTCAGCAATGAACTGTTCCCCGGCCTCGCAGTCCAACTCACTGAACGTTGTGCGGATCGCTCCGAGATTGGCGGCGTTGCAGTCGCAGACATGCGTGCGGATGAAATCGTGACGCAGGTTGGTCATCAGCATCCCCCAAGCGGAGAACTGCCCCGGCGCCTGAGGCACAATCATCTTGCGAAGCTTCAACTCCCGGGCCAATGTCGCACCGTGTAGTGCTCCCGCGCCACCGGTAGCGACGAGGGTGAAATCGCGCGGATCATATCCGCGCTCGATCGAGACACGTTCCAGCGCGGCTTGCATATTCGCATTGGCCAGCCGGATGATACCAAGTGCAGCTTCGGTGATTGAAAGGCCGATGGGCTCGGCGATTCGCCGAATTGCCATCTCGGCCTTCTCGGTATCCAACGCCATCTGTCCTCCGAGGAAATAGTCAGCGCTCAGACGCCCGGTCATCAGATTGGCGTCAGTCACAGTCGGCTCGGTCCCTCCCAGGCCGTAGCAGGCCGGACCTGGATCGGCTCCAGCGCTTCGTGGCCCGACGTGCAGTGCACCGCCAGCATCGATCCAAGCGATCGATCCTCCACCCGCTCCAACTTCGACGATGTCGACGACGGGAATCCGCAAGGGGTACCCTGCCCAAGTGGTACTCTTCTCGAGGTGGTATTCGGTATCGATTTTGATCTGGCCATGATCGATGAGGGAGACCTTCGCCGTCGTCCCCCCCATGTCGAAGGAAATCATGCTCTGATCGCCGATTGCCTCGGCGAGGACAGCGGCCCCGATGACTCCGCCTACCGGTCCCGACTCGACAAGATGGATCGGCACACGTTGGGCTTCACCGAAAGTGGTCGTCCCCCCGTTCGATTGCATCGCGTACTTCGGCCCGGCCATTCCCATCACCGAAAGCTCGCGATCGAGCGTTGACAGATACAGTGACGATGCTGGCTTCACATAGGCGTTCATCACCGTCGTATTGGTCCGCTCGTATTCCCGCCACTCCTGGGTAATCTCATGAGACAGCGTCACCGCAACTCCCGGGAAGATCGCTTCGATGATCTCCTTGGCTCTCGTCTCGTGAGTCAGGTTGGCATACGCATGTACGAAGCAGATGGCGATCGCTTCGATCCCCTCACTCTTGCACATCTGTGCGACATCGGCAACCTCGGCCTCATCAAGCTGGACTAGTACGTCACCGCGATACGACACGCGCTCATTGACCTCGTACCTGTACCGTCTCGGAACGAAAGGTCTCGGCTTGCTGTAGAACAGGTTGTACATGTCGGTCCGGTTCCCACGCTGGATCTCAAGCACGTCGCGGAAGCCCCGCGTCGTGATCAGCGCCACCTTCGCTCCATGCCGCTCAGTCAGCGCATTGATGACAACCGTCGTCCCATGGACGAACTGCGTGACATCCGCGGGATTCAAGCCGCTCTCTCGGATCGTAGCCGTCACGCCATCCGCGAAGTTCCCTGGCGTGGTCAGAGCCTTTTCGAGTGAGATCTCCCCCGTCACTTCATCGAGGGCGACGAGATCGGTGAAAGTTCCTCCAATATCAATAGCCAAACGCTTCGGCATGGAATGCCCCTCCTCAACGTAAGATCTTCTGTGTCTGAACCCAGAGAATCCGGGCCGGCTCTTCATCTAGCAGGTTTCGAATTGTGTGCGGACGGTGCGAGTCAATCTGGAAGCTATCGCCTGGCTCAAGCACATGCTCTCCCCCGTCGCAGACGAGAAGAATCTTCCCGGCCAGCACATATCCGAACTCCTCTCCCTCGTGAGGCAAGACCGGCGGGGAATACCCTCGCGGATACTCGGCAATGAACGCCTCCATTGTCCGATTGGGACGAGGACCCGAGAGCATCGAGTAGGTGACTTCGGAACTCCCGATCCGCATCTTGTAGTGAGGATTTCCCGCCTTCGTGATTGCGGCGCGATCGGCCGCGTCAGAGACAGTGAAAAACTGAGCTAGCGGAACTTCCAATGCTTCGCAAACCGTTCTCAACGACGCGACGGAGAGCGACGAAAGGCCACGTTCAACTTGGGACAGGAACCCGACGGAGAGTCCACACCGCTTCGAGAGCTCCTCCAGTGTCCATCCGCGTTCCTGACGTAGCTTGCGGATTGTCCGACCCACGTTTTCATTATCCATGGCGATTTCACTATATCAATAAAAATTTCAATGTCAAACGTGGCTCGCCCGGGCCATCCCATCTGTTTCTCACATCAGGAGGGAATCTCACGATACAGATCTTGATCCGTCGCATTCGTTCTGCATCCGGTCTCCGTAGAGACGCCACACCCACCTGTGCAAGGGACATGGAGACCTGGTTCAGAGACACACAGAAACACCGTAACAGTATTTTGAAACCCGCCTTCGCATTCTCCAAGGACGGGCTCTGGGTCTTCTATGACCAGTGCTCGAGAATGTGGCGAAGCACCTGAACGGCAGTGTGCATCGAGGAAATGTCGATCTCCTCGTTCGTCGAGTGCTCGTTTCGCATTCCAGCACCGAGCACAACAGTCTGGATACCCTTGTTGTTGAGGATCGACGCGTCCGTTCCCCCAACGATCGTTCGCACATCCGGTTGGAGGCCAGACGCCTCGAGTGCATCGACTGCCGCCGCGATCGTTGGCGAGTCATCCGGCACATGTGACGCACGGTACGACAGCTCGGTCGAAATCGACACGGCTGCTCCGGCTTCTGCAGCTGCCTTCTCGAACAGGTCACAGATGTGCCGCCCCTGCTTGAGGCACGTTTCGTGCGACAGGCTGCGGCACTCGAGTTCGACAATGGTTCTCGCCGGCACACCATTTCGAATCTCCCCACCACGTACAATCCCAACATTCACAGTCGTTCCATCATCAATCCGTCCTTCATCCAGATCCATGATCGCTCGCGCTGCGACACGTACTGCGGAGATTCCCTTCTCGGGTTCCATCGCCGCATGCGCAGCTCGACCGGTGATCTCAACATCGATCGCCATCTTCGACGGTCCGCCGATCACCACGGCGTTGAGCGCATCCATATCGACGACAAAACCAGCCTGGCTATTGATCAAGGTGAAATCCAAGTGCCGTGCCCCACGAGCTCCAAGTTCCTCTTCACGTGTAACCACGAGCTCGAGCGGCGGATGCCTCTCGGCCGTCTGAACCGCCTCGATCAACTCGGCAATCCCCGCCTTGTCATCTGCTCCAAGAATCGTGTCATTCCTCGATCGGATCACCCCGTCGTGGATCACCGGTTCGATGTCCACACCCGGCTTCACCGTGTCACCGTGCACACCAAAGAGGATTGGCTGAACCGACGCCGAGTTTGCTGCGGGAACGCGTGCAATCAGGTTCCCATAACCATCGAATGTGCATGTCGCATTGACTTCGTTCGCAAGTCTTTCGCTGAGGTACGTGAGAAAGCGCTTCTCGTTTCCCGACTCGCTATCGATCCTCACCATCTCAGCAAACGAAGCGACCAAACGATCCATCGAACGACCTCCTCGATCCTGCCTATCCCTTCCCAAGCTCACCGGCCAGCTTCACCAGCTCCATGTGAACGACGCGCCCCGTATCGAGCATCGGCTCTCCATCGAGCCAGACTGAGCAGTCGAGCGACTGCCCATCGGAGTGCGATGGCGCCGGGATCCCATCGGGCGGAATCAAAGTCGCTCCGACATGGCCGATACCCCACTCTGTGCAGCCCCATACACGCTCATCCTCAACGATGTCTCCGGACAACCGGGCATTGGGATGGAAGCCGAATGACGCGTGGGCGATCCGCCTCATTTGGGGATGCTCGAACGCATCGAGGTAGCTCTCCAGTTCCCGCGCTTGAGCACCGCCTTCAATATCGACAATGGCGCCAGCCTCGATGGTTACCTGAATAGGCTGCTCAAGTCGGCCGCACGGTGGCGTCAAAGAGCCATCGAACACAATCGTTCCGTGGATTGACTCAAGGTCAGGCGCCCATGCGATGAATCCACCCATCATGAACGTTCCTGGACGATCGGCATATCCATCACGGATCAGCGCCCCTCGGCCGGGGATGTTGTTGAATTCCAAATCGGTCCCCCCCGGCGACGTCACCCGAATTCGATCGGCGGCCCGGACGACATCGACCGTCTTCTCAAGGAATCGCTTGAGAGCAACATGATCGATTCGTCCGATGCAGCGAACCATCATGTCGGGGTTCATGCCTACCAGGCACAGGTAGCGAAGCCGTTCGTTCTCACGCATCGCAACATCATGCGGCGTGGAATAGAGAAGCCACTGGTGGTTGAACTCGACCCACGCGTCAGCCCCACGCAGTGCGCCGATGAGTGCGTCAATCGGCAGCATTGGGTCCGCCGCCCGGCCGACTCCAAGCGGTGACGCGAGGTAGATCACCATCGGCTTCGCCCCAAGCGCAAACGCCGCTCTGGCCGTGGCATTGACCACCTGATCATTGCTGCGCGTGTCCGCCGTAATAACGAATGTCTCACCCGATTTCAATGCAAGCAAGTCGCTGGTAAGAACGTGTGCCGCGTGCCCCAGCTCGTATTCGTATAGCGCCATCTGCTACCTCCTTGAATCAAGCCTTGCGTTGCGACAGCTTTGGCCTGCCGCAACGCAGCGGCTAGTCTAGGAAGATGTTGCTATAGCGTCAATTCGCCTCGCCGAAGAAGCCGCGCCTCTTCACAGAGGTGATCTCCGGCCACACCGGCTAGGCGACACGCTCATCCTGATGGTCCACACGTGCCCGTCCGTGTACACTATCTTCAGTCACCAAACAGGAGGCACAATGCAAAAGACTCGTCTCGATTTTCTCAAGCGCTTCATGGAGACGATCTGCCCGACCGGTTGCGAAGAAGAGGCATCGCTCGTCTGGCGCGAGGAGGCCGACAGATTCGCCGATCGGACGTGGGTCGATCAACACGGCAATTCGTTCGCTGTTATCAACGAAAAGGGCGCACCACGGATCATGCTTGCCGGCCACGCCGACGAGATCGGTTTGCTGATCACCCACATCGACAAAAACGGGTATCTGTTCTTCGCGGGGCTCGGCGGTTGGGACACACAGGTTCTCCCGGGACAGCGAGTCCGAATCAAGACGAAGAAGGGAATCCTCCTCGGTGTCATCGGACGCAAGCCAATCCATCTACTCGATCCTGAAGAACGCAAGAAGGTCGTGAAGATGGAGGATCTCTGGATCGATATCGGCGCGAAGGACTACGAAGATGCGTGTCAGTTGGTCGATCTCGGCGACCCGGCCGTCCTGGACTACGGTTTCGCCGAGCTGCGCGAAGGCCTGTTCACTGCCCGCGGGTTCGACGATCGGATCGGTGCTTTCATCGTTCTCGAAGCGGCGCGTCTTGCAGCCAAGATGAATCCGAAGGCCGCGATCTACGCCGTCGCAACCGTCCAAGAAGAGATTGGTGTCCGCGGGGCAACCACGAGCGCGTACGGAATCGATCCGCAGGTCGGATTCGCTGTCGATGTGGGACATGCCACCGACATGCCGGGAATGAGCAAGGAGAAGAAGCGATCGGGCGACATCAAGCTAGGCGGCGGGCCGATTATCACCCGCGGGCCAAACGTGAACACACCGTTGTTCGAGCGGATTCTTGAAACCGCCAAGGCGAAGGATATCCCGGTTCAGATCCATGCCTACCCACGGCCAACTGGGACCGACGGTCGTGTCATTCAAGTCACACGTGCCGGCGTCGCGACATCGATCATCGGCGTGCCCAACCGCTACATGCACTCGCCCGGCGAGATCATCCATATTGATGACGCCGAGAACTGCGCCAAGCTGATCGCAGAGACGATCTGCGGGATCGACGAGAAGACGAGCTTCCTGCCGTCATAGAGAGCTCCACCTCTTCGGACTTCGCGAGCGAGAGCACAGTCGGCTTCTCGCCCGCGAAGCATTGAGGTTGGTTCGCGCAGCTTGCTTCACCCCACAGACTGATGTAGAGTAGCGCCGTTCGGGGAGCCCAATGGTTTGGGCTGAGAGGAGGAGGCACCTCGACCCGTAGAACCTGAACTGGGTAATGCCAGCGTAGGGAGCCAAGAATGAACTGTATGATCACGATTAGGTCAACCGATCGACACCACACCAACCGGCTATGCTTCGCCTCCTCCGATGGTCAGGGAGCAATGCGAAGATGCCCACACACAGCATTCTAATTCTTGCGAACGGCACGTGGGAACACGTTCCGCGGGCCCTCGATTGTGCCGAGAAGGCAAGCATGGTGATCGCCACAGATGGCGCATGGGCCAAGGCAGCCACTGCCGGAATCGCCGTTGACTGCGTCGTCGGCGATCTCGATTCCCTCCAGCCAAGCGAGAAAACAGCACTTCTCGCCTCGGGCATCCAGGTTCAGATCCATCCGCGCGAGAAGGACTCCACCGACCTGGAACTCGCCGTCGACTTGGCGCTTGCCAGGAAGCCTCAGAAGGTCATCGTCTTCGGGGCGTTTGGGGGCCGAATTGACCACGCGTTGGCCAACGTGTTGATGCTGGAACGAGTCGTCGCAGACGGCGTTGAGGTCATGCTGATCGCCGGTTGTGAAACGTCTTGGATCGTCAACGGTTTGCTCACACTCGACGATGTTGCAGTGGGCGACCGGATCTCGCTACTCTCCCTTGCCACGGAAACAGTCGTCCGGACCGAGGGTCTCCGATACCCACTTGCCGACGAGTCACTGTATCGATCGAGCGCGCGAGGCGTGTCAAACGAGGTCGTCCATCGTCCGGTTCAGATCGCGATCAGCTCGGGAATGCTTCTCGTTGTTCACGGGCCGGCGGAGCCACCCTTGGGGGCGAATCCATGAGAGCCCCGATCGATCGTCTGTCCACGGCGAAGCGCATCCGGCAATCCCGTACACTTCTATGGGCTCTCAGCCTGCTGTTGTCCATCCTTCTATGGCAGGCGGTGGTTGTGATCTTCCGCATCCCCGCGTATCTGCTCCCTTCGCCAATCGCGACACTCGCGGCGATCGTAGACGATGCCCAGATCCTGCACAGACACGCGCTCACGACGCTCCTCGAGACGGTCTCTGGACTGGGAATCGCCCTTGTGCTCGGGGTGGCGGTTGCATTGGCAATGCATCGATCGCGGATCCTTCGCGATCTCGTCTACCCGCATCTTGTCCTGTCTCAAGCGGTACCGTTGATCGCAATTGCGCCGATGATTCTGATCTGGTTCGGCCTTGGATCGTTGTCGAAGATCCTCGTTGTTGCGTTCGTCTGTTTCTTTCCGGTGACGGTGAACACGTACGAAGGGTTCCGCGCCGTCGACCCAGCCTACGCCGAGCTGCTAGACACGTTCGGAGCGACCGCACTCGACCGCTACCGACATCTCTATGTTCCCGCAACACTCCCCGCAATCCTGTCCGGGGCGAAACTTGCCGCAACCTACAGCGTACTCGGAGCCATTGTCGGAGAGTGGCTCGGTGGATCGCTTGGGATCGGCGTCTACATGACACGCGCCCAACAATCGTTTCGAACCGATCGGCTGTTCGGAGCAATCCTGATCGTCATGGCCCTGAGCTACGCGCTGTTCAAGCTTGTCGATGGCGTCGGCTACCTGCTGACCCCATGGCTTCGAAGGAGAAATCATGTGTAAAGCTGCCCTACGATGGATGCTTGTCCTGCTTGTCTGTCATCTGGTGAGCATCAATGTTCTCGCCGACGGCGACCAGACGGTCCGAATTGCGCTTGATTGGACCCCCAACACGAACCATACCGGCATCTTCGTTGCCCGCGCACTGGGCTTCTTCGCCGAAGAGGGGCTTGTCGTCGAGGTGCTCGAGCCAGCCGAGACCGCATCGATCCCTCTCGTCGCAACCGGCCGGTCCGACTTCGGCATTTCGATGCAGGAGTACGTCACCATGGCCCGAGCGCAGGACGTTCCGGTCGTATCGATCGCGACACTGTTCCAGCACAACACGTCCGGCTTTGCGTCACCTATCGACCGGGAGATCGTCGGCCCGGCGGACTTCGAGAACAGGCGCTACGCCGGTTGGGGAAGCGATCTCGAGTCGGTGATGATCCGCACGGTCATGGAGAACGTCGGTGCCGATTCCAAGACCGTCGAGCTGATCAACATGGGGATGCTCGATTTCACGACTGCCGTCCGTAGAGACCTGGCCGATTTCTACTGGATCTTCTACGGCTGGCAGGGAGTTCACGCACAGCTCCAAGGGATCGAGTTCGACTTCCACCCGCTACGTGAGCTTGCCGACGTGCTCGACTACTACACTCCGGTGGTCATCACTCGGCAGCAGCTAATCGACGATCGGCCGGAAACCGTACGTCGATTCCTCGCCGCCCTCACTAGAGGGTATAGCTACGCCACCCAGCACCCAGCCGAAGCAGCGGCCATCCTGCTGGAACACGCGCCGGAGCTCGATGCAGCGCTTGTCGTGAAGTCGCAGGCGTGGATCGCCGACCAGATGATCGAAGAGATCGATCGCTGGGGCTGGCAGGAAGAGAACGTATGGTCGCGCTTCGCCGAGTGGGCACTCGAAAACGACCTGATCGAGCGTGCCATTGATCCACAGGCGGCCTTCACGAATGATTTTCTCGAGCAACCTGAACCTACGGGAGACGACGGGTGACAAGCGTTCTTGCAGCAAGATCCGTCTACAAACGCTTCGGCGACCTCGAGGTGCTCCGCAACGTATCCCTTGAGCTCACCGAGCGGGAGGCGGTGGCGCTTCTGGGGCCATCCGGCTGCGGGAAGACCACGTTGCTTCGCATCCTTCTCAACCTCGAGGTCCCCGATACGGGAGATGTGATCGGCACACTCGATCGCGCGGGCTATCTGCCGCAAGGCGGGCTGTTGTTCCCTTGGAAGACGGTGATCGAGAACGCCGCCCTTCCGCTGCAGCTTCAAGGGATCGGACGGACCAAGCGCCGAGAAGCTGTCACGAAGCACCTTCCGACGTTCGGACTGATCGGGTTTGAGAACGCCTTCCCGCACGAGCTGTCCGGCGGAATGAAACAGCGTGCAGCGCTGCTTCGCGCACTGATGACCGGTTGTCCGATCCTCGTGCTCGATGAACCGTTCGGAGCCCTGGATGTGTTGACCAGGAGCCGGATGCAGGATTGGCTCGCAGGATTGCACCAACACCTCGACCGAACGATGCTGTTTGTAACCCACGATCTCGATGAGGCGGTCAGCTTGGCCGAACGCATCATCATCCTCAGCGAGCGACCGGCAAGCGTTCTCGGTGAATACACGGTCCCACTTCGAGCCGAACAACGCCGAAATCGACTCGGAACGCCTTTCCTCACGGCGAGAGATCGGCTGCTCGCAAAGATCCACGAAGGGAGCAACGATGCACGAAACCAACCCGTTTGACACGCAGTACAGGATGTACGATGCGTGGTTCGATCGAAACGCCAATATCTATCAATCCGAGCTGCTCGCCATTCGCGAATTGCTCCCTCCTGCTGGGGACTGGGTTGAAATCGGCGTGGGCAGTGGACGGTTCGCGGCGGAACTCGGGATTCCTGTCGGCATCGAACCGGCGGCAGGAATCGCAACACTCGCCAGATCTCGCGGCATTCATGTGCTCCAGGGAAAGGCGGAATCGCTTCCGCTTGACGACCAAACAGTCGATGCAGCGTTTCTCATCACAGCGCTCTGCTTCGTCGATGACGTCGGACAGACGTTTGGCGAGATCGCTCGCGTGCTTCGCAGGGGCGGTCACGCGCTCGTCGCGTTGATTCCCAAGAACAGTCGCTTCGGAGACACATATGCCGCGCACGCATCCGACGATGTGTTCTTCCGTTACGCAACACTTCGGACTACGGAAGAGACGTTCGCCGCGCTGGCCACCGCCGGGCTGCAGATCATGCGAACCGTGCAAACACTCACCGGATCCGTGGAGGACGCAAACGACAAGGTCGAGCGGCCGACGGATGGATACGAGCAGGGATCGTTCGTCGTCGTTCAGGCCGTCAAGCCGTAGTCACGGCAACATCCTATCCATATGGCTTCTTGACTTCGATCCGCTATGTTTCGTAGGATCCTGCCATGAGTGACGGAGCTGTTCTTTTTCTGGTAGTCAATCTGATCGCCGGACAGGGTCGATGCAAGGCACTGTTCCCGAAGATCAAGGCCGAGATGGATCGTCGCGGCATTGAGTATGAACTCCACTACACCAACGAACCCCAAGAGGCCACAGATGTCGCGAAATGGGGCATCGAAGCCGGGTTTCGCCGAATCGTGGCGGTCGGCGGTGACGGCACGATCAACGAAGTTGCCAACGGCCTGCTCGGCGAGGATGCTGTGCTCGCGGTGGTCCCAGCCGGTACCGGAAACGACTTCGTGCGGATGCTTGGCATCCCTGCGGATCCGTTCGATGCACTCGATGTCTTGACCCACGGGACCGAATCGACAATGGATCTTGGCCAGGTCGGAGACGAACGATGCTTTGTCAATGGGATGGGCATCGGGCTCGATGCGAAGGTCGCCCGAGACGTCCTTCAGATGCGACACCTTCGCGGCGCCGCCGCTTACCTCACCTCAGCGGTGAAACAGATCTTCCGATTTCAAGGGTTTCCAGTGACGATCGAGTCGGCTGACTGGCATCTTGACACGACTTGTGTGTCGATCGGCGTCGCCAACGGCAAGTACGCCGGTGGAGGGTTCAAGCTCGCTCCTGAAGCAAGCGTCACCGATGGGATGATCGATATCTCGGCCATCGAGGACTATTCGACCATCGAACGTCTCGTCCGCCTGCCTCGGGTCCGGGCCGGGCGACACCTACATTGGCAGAACGTGCACTATCGGCAGCTCTCCGAAGCGACTTTGGCTTCGCCGAATAAGCTGATTGCCCATCTGGACGGCGAGCCGTATCGTCTACCAGGCGATCGGTTCAGTGTTCGCGTACTTCCCAACGCCCTGAAGGTTCTGGTTCCTGCTTAGCGCCGCTGGAAGCGTCGATCCAACTCATCCCGTCCGATCGCAAATACAATCGGTCGGCCATGCGGACAAAAATACGGATTCTCCAGCGTCATCAACTGCTCGATCAACGCCTGGGCCTCGGCAAGTGGAATCGGATCTCCCGCCTTGATCGCCGCGCCGCACGCCAGTTCGCTCAACAGGCGATCGAAGAGCGGCTCCTCCAACCGCTCTTCTGCGGCAAGGGTCTCCACAATCAGTCCGATCACTTCCTGGAAGCCTCGCTTGGTCTGCTCGTCCGCCAATGCTCTTGGGTACTCCCGGATCAAGAATGTGCCGCCTCCGAACTCATCGAGGACGATTCCGATGCGCTCCAACTCCGTCCGATGGCTTGTGAGCACGCCGGCCGCTTCAAACGGAACCTCAACACGTGCGGGAATGAGGAACATCTGACGCACGATCCCTTCCGCCCCCCATTCGGTGCGCAGTCCCTCGTAGAGGATCCGCTCGTGGGCGATGTGCTGGTCGACGATCTCCAACCCTTCCGGCGCCTCCACGAGAAGGTACGTTGACTGGAGCGCTCCAATCACCCGCCGGTCCCCGTGTATCCTCACTTTTTCGGCGTCTCGGAGCTGCCCAGACAGCCTGATTTCACGTGGCAGATCGAATGGAAGCGTCTGCATCCGTCCGTCATGCGGCATCCTCGGGTCACCCGCGTACGCCGTCCGGCGTTCGGCAACGGTTGCTGTCTCCGCTCCGCCGGATAAGGACGATGAGAGTGGCGCGACAACCTGTCGGCTCGATAGCGCCCTTTGGAGCGCAGAAGCCAGGGTGTCCTGCACTTGTCTGGAATCCGAGAACCGTATCTCTTCCTTCCGTGGATGCACGTTGACATCGATCTGCTCACATGGCAGATCGATCTGGATCAATGCAATCGGATAGCTCCCAGGCCGCAGGATCCCACGGTAGGCGCTCGCAAGAACAAACGACAGCCCTCGGTCAGTGACGAATCGACCGTTCACAATGAAACTCTGATCCCTTCGGTTCCCGCGCTTGAAATCGGGACGACTGATGAATCCTCGAACCGTCACAGAGCCTCGCTCCGCCTCAATCGGGATCATCCCATCGATCACGTCGGTCCCATAGACCTGCGCAAGCCGATCGTGGACTGTGGCGACGGGAGGAGCGGCGAACACCTCACGGTCGCCGTGTGTTACTGTCCATCCGACCGTCGGCGACAGCAGTGCAAGACGCTGGATCGCGCGATTCGCATGCATAAACTCGGTTCTCGGAGACCCGAGGAACTTCCTCCGTGCCGGCACATTGAAGAACAGATCGTCGACTTCGACCGTTGTTCCCACCGCACGTGAAGCCGGCATCACGTCGCCAGCCGTACCCCCGCTCACTTCAAGACTGTGCGCCCCATTGCCCAAGCGAGGACATGACGTAATCCTCGCGTGCGACACCGCCGCGACACTCGCGAGCGCCTCACCGCGAAAGCCCAGCGTCCCGATCGCGTACAGGTCCTCCTCCGTTTGGATCTTGCTCGTCGCGTACCTCTCGAACGCCAGGAGAAGCTCCGTCCCGAGCATCCCCTCTCCATCATCACGAACGACGATACGCGACGTTCCACCCTCGTGAAGCACCACGTCGATTCTCTCACTTTTCGCGTCGATCGCGTTCTCGGCAAGCTCCTTGACCACCGATGCCGGACGGTCAATCACCTCTCCAGCAGCGATCTTCAGCGTCAATGGCTTCGTGAGTCGGTGGATGGACATGACCTCACTAGGCTATCCGATCGATGCCCTTCCCACAATTGCGACAGCTTGTTTCGCACGCAGTCCGTGAGGTATCGTCAGAGTCGACCATCATGCACTCGATTAATAGCCTTCGACAAACACTCGGTCTGACCAGCGCCAACCAGGTGCGCAACCGCATTGAAGCGATCAAAGACGTGTTGCTCGCCCACATACGGCGCGGTCCGAACAACCAGATCCTCATCACCGATGCAGGCGCCGAATTGCTGCGCCAGCTGCAAGAACTATACGATAGCGGACTAACCATGACCGAGGCGAGTGATGTGTTACGCTCAAAGTGCTATATGAAGGAATATATGGATTCTTCGGTTTCGTCCGTTTCCACATCAAACTCAGTCATTCCCGACCATGCCGCCGTTCGTCTTGCGGCGATGCAAGACGAAATCGCTTCCCTTCGCCGCCGCATCGTCCAGCTGGAACAGCAGCTACTCCGGGCCGATGTGCACGCGGAGTCCTCGCCCTGGTGGTCTGCCCTTCGAGAGGAGATCGATGCCACTTAACGTCCCCTGTCTTCAGAACGTTCAGCTCAAGCAAGTCGTTGACCGAATCGACAGCTTACCCGAGCTGGCCGCCTACTGGTCAGGTTCGAACATCACCGCCATCGATCGAATGGGAATCAACGATCACGGCCCGGTCCACGTACGGATCATGACCAATATCGGCCTCAAACTGCTTCGGTTGCTTGTCGATGCCGATATCACGCCAAGTGCCGTAGCGCATCACGGGCTCACCGTGGATGACGCGGAGGTTATTGTTGTCCTCGCGTGTGCGCTACACGATATCGGCCATGTCATCCATCGCGATGATCATGAACTCATGTCGCTCATCCTTGCCGCCCCATTGGTCGATCAGCTGCTTGCTGACCTGTACGACATCCGTTCGGCCACGCTGATCAAGGGCGAAGTGCTTCATGCGATCTACGCGCATCAGCGGGAGATTCCCACCCTTACGATCGAGGCTGGCGTGGTCAAGGTGGCCGACGCGCTCGATATGGAATCGGGACGAGCACGGATCCCATTCCAAATCGGAGGTCCATCGATCCATTCCGTATCTGCCATGGCGATCAAGAAGGTTCATCTCGAACGCGGGCGCACCCGTCCCATCAAGATCTCCATCGAGATGTCCAACTCCGCCGGGATCTTCCAACTCGATAGCCTTCTGAGAGAGAAGCTTGAGCATTCGACGATCTCCGAGTACGTGGAGGTCGAGGGGAATGTCATCGGAGAAGAGAAGCGAATCCTTCAGCGATATTCGATCGACTGAGAGACCTCTCAAACCGCCTCCAGCCGCCCTGCCGACTCTACACCTAGCCCACATTCGTCGCGACGGCATGACATCCCACCATCGCCGTCGATCCTTACATCTCGCTTTTGCCCTTCTGTAGGGGCTTTCGTGCCTCCTCGCCGTCGTTTCGCAACAAAAGTACCCTTTTGTTGCGAAACTTGTCCTGCCTCGAACCTCGTCATCTCGATACCCTCCTCGACGGAAAAAGGGAGGCACCATGCCGCTCGACGTAACCCACGAGGACTTCCTGACGCCGACACAGGTGCAAGCGCTCAAGACCTACTGCCAACAGATTGCAGCGGCTCCATCATCGGACGGTCGATGCGACCCGGTTCGCGATTGGGCGATCCTCCATGTTGCACTCGATTCGGGTCTTCGCGTATCGGAAATCTGCGCCCTACAGCTTCGTGACGTCATCCTCGACCGCGTTCATGCCTCTCTGATCGTCCGCGACGGCAAGGGACACAAGAAACGCGGCGTGCGGATCGGCTCGGCGCTCTGTGAGCACCTTGAGCACTACATCGCCTGGAAAGACACCATCGGCCAATCGACCGCAGGTCGTGCGCCGCTGTTCGTCTCCTCGCGGGGCGGACCACTCACGCGAACGGCGATCTACCGGATCTTCCGGAAGCATGCCGATGCCGTGTCCATCCCGCGACGGTTCTCGATTCACTCGTGCAGACACACCTATGCATCGCTGCTCTACAGAGCATCGGACTTCAATCTCCGGCTCGTTCAGAAACAACTCGGACACCGATCGATTCAGACAACACAGATCTACGCCGACGTCCTCAGCGAAGACGCCGCCCTGGCGGTAGAGAAGCTACCCCAGTAGCCGCAACGCCGCCTCTCTCATCTCCGCAGTTTCTCTACAACTGACAGGTACACTGAAGATGATGGCAATTGGGCGAAATCTGTATCTTCCAGTTGTAGCGGGCGTTTTGGCACTGCTTTTCCCTATGGCCCTCTGCTCGCGGACAACCGCAGCGGTGCCGACACTCGAGGTTCAGATTGGATTGGGAGGACATGTTGTGCCCGAGCGCTATGCGCCCGTACGAGTCCGAGTCCAGGGCTACGAGGCCGGATCGCCTGCAACGCTCCGTATCACCCAGACCCTAGGGAATCCATGGCGTGGAACTGCGACCATCGTCCAGGAACCTTCGGTTCTCATTGCGGTCGATGGGATCTATCGCACCACGATCCCTATCTACGACCCGCTGAATCCTGTATTCGTCACCCTCATCGGAGCAGACGGCTCGATGCTCGCCGAGCATGCGGTCGACCTGCACTCGGCCCGGCGTCTCGATCCGTTCCCGCTGACCTATGGCATTCTCCCCTACTCGCTCTCACAGGATACCCCACCACCGGTCAATACCACCGAACTCCCAATCGACTGGTGGGCCCTCGATGCAGTCGAAAGCCTATGGATCTCAAACGCTCCGCCGCAGAACGCATGGAGCACGATCTCGCAATGGGCCTTTGCCGGCGGAACACTCGTTCTCCTGACTGGATCCGACTTCTTTCGTTTCGATTCCCCTGTAGTACGCCGCTTGCTTCCACTGCACAACCCAATCCTCGGAACCGGCTCGGGCTTGACCGGGCAGTTGCTTGGAGCGCCCACCGAGGACAGCCGGACGATCCTCCGGCGTGATGGGGTTCCCCTTCTGTTGATTCGTCGACACGGGGCGGGTCACATCGCACTTGTCACCGTGCGCGCGAACGATCTCACTCGCGATGAGATCGAGATGATTGCCAACTCCGTTCCGCATTCTACGAAGCTCAACCTCGTGGATCTTACAGAGGCAGGATTGGGAACGCTGCGCGTCATTCGTCCCGGCTATCCTGCAACAAGCCTGCTTTCGGTCGGCTGCCTCATCGCCCTCGGGGTCTCTGCTGCGATCTGGCGAAGATCCCGGGGCGCAGCGACCCTAGTCGTGGCGGTATTGTTCGTATTGGCTGCAGTTTTGTCCGGTTTGTATATAAACCGCACCATCCCGGAGAATTCTCTATATGGCTTTAATACAAGGCTTTGTCTTTATACGTCCTTCGGTTCTGATATCGATACGTTCAGTTTTGTTTACACACACCCGTCCGAACTGATCCACGTGTCCATAGGTGAGTCCATCCCAGCCCAGGTACTCACGACGGCGCCCCAGTCCGACCCGGTCGCATCGCTGATGCCCACTTCGCAAGCGTTCCCGACACAGTTTGAGCACGCGGTCAGCGATGGCGTGCTGTCAGCCCCCATCACCGCAGACACGCGCAAGACGTTCATCTCCTGCCGGGAATCCGCACCACTGCTGAGCCTTCTCTACGACTCGGATTCGGACTCCCTTGTCCTCAATCAGGGATCTGGAACGGTCATCGATTCCGGCTGGCTTATTCTCGATGGTTTCGGCTTCCATGTCTCTTCCATTCCGCACGGAACAACGGTGTACCCACTCGGTGATGTGCTCAGCGTGCGCCAGCTCATCGACGCTGAGAATGCCACATCGGTATTGCCGCGCCTATCCGATCTCTTTCCATTGGATACCGGTGCTTGGTTCATTGGTCAGTCAACGACTTGGAGCCCACTGGACGAACCAGAAGGCCAGAAAGTGAGACTTGCCACACTCCATGTCGTGGAAGGAGTCCGCAGTGGACCATTCTAGCGCCCCCCTGTCTGGGTACGCGGTTCAGGGGTACTACGTTCTTCTCGTTGCATGTGGCAGCGCCTTGCTGTTCTCCATTCCCCATGCTTCGCGGGTAACCGATCTGATCCGACCTCATTGGGATCCGCCATCCAGCGTGTTTTTTGCTGTCTACGGCGTCATGACGGCCCTGCTTGGACTGGCTCGCGGCTCCGCCGCCGCCTCGTGGGATACCGCAGGCTGGCGCACCGTAGGCTCCTTGCTGGGCTTGGTGCTTTTCGGACAGTTCCTGGTTCTCCCTCACTTGCTGTTTTCCCGTGCGCTGCTTGCCGGCCGGGACACAATCCTGCTTCCTCTCATAGCGTACGTCACGCTCACCGCATTCATGTTCTCCCTGATCGCACTTCGGCTCGAGCTTCGTGCAGCTGCACGCAACACTCGACCGTTCATACTCCAGCACGCGGTCTTCGCACTCTTCGTGATCGTCCCTTGGATCCTCAGCCTTGTCGAACACGTGCCACACATCGTCGCATTCCTGAGCCCTGTCGGTGCCGCGCTGGGGATGATCCACTCTGCCTCGGCGATGGAACACGTCGTCGCATTCGCTTTCGTTGGATCCGTTGTCGTCCTTCAGCTCATCGGCATCCAGCGCTCGATCAGGAGGACCCATGCCATTTGACTTCTCACGCTTGCTTCAGTCGATTGCGCAACGCGCCCGGTGGCTACATGGCCTGTCCGTCGCGAGCATCGTGCTCGCCGCAGCTTCGATCGCCGCGCTTGCCGCGATGATCGTGGTACGCGCACTGCACATTCCAGTGCCGTTCTGGACGCCCATCACGCTCGTCTTCCTACCAGCTCTGTTGGGCTTTGCAGCCTATCTGTTCGGACGTTCGGCACAGCCTCGGCTCCCCGATCTACTGCTTCTTGTCGATGATCGACTCGGGCTGAAAGCTAGGTTCAGCTCTCTATACGAGCTTCGACAACGCGGCGGCACATCGATCTTCTATTGCAGAATCGAAGACGATGTGAGAAACGCTGTCGATTGGCAACGCGCTCTACCGCTCGGTCGCCGCACGATCCTCGGTGGATCCACGAGCGCTTGCTGCATTGCCGCTGCACTGAGCCTTGCCCTCCTTCCTCTTCCCGTTCGTATTGCGACACCCTCCGATCCGATCGGCTATGCATCTGCCACAGCTCCCGAACGCGAATTCGATACCGCCCGATCGTTGGAGCCGTCAGCTCGCGAGGCGGCTGGCCTCCCGGCCGCACAGCCGACGATCGAACTCGATCGCTCCGCCGGCACTCAGATTCCCGGCACGCCGAACACGGACCATTCCCTCGAAGACGTCATGAGAGATCTCTCGGGAATGCCAACCGATGAGTCCGTCATCGCGCCGCTATCGCGCGACGAGATCGAGCGCCTCGCCGCGAAGCAACGCGAGGCTCGGCGCGCGCTTGGCGAACTCCTCGATAGCATTCAGGACCGGCTGAGTGGCGCCCCACCGGGACAGCAGCCGTATCTGACCGACCATGAGCGCGAGGCACTACAGCGCGAACTGGACCGTGAAGGGCTAGCCCCGGAAATGCAGCAAGGAATCAACGAACTCCTCAACCCGCCGCAATCTCGAACCGTCGAGGAGATCGTCGAACAGCTAGTCGATCAATTGGCTGATGGCGAAGAAAGTGAGGGATCGGACGCCGACGGAGAGGGACCCGCCGCTCCTCAGACCACAGCCGTCGCGCCTAGCACACAAGACATCGAGGAGCTGCTTGAGGCTCTTGGTCAGTCTTCTTCCGAAGAGGACGGGACGGACACGATCGAACTCCCGGCCGGCGCCGGTGAACCCGGAGATGCATCCCAATCGCCGGACAGTGAACTCTCGCAGATGGATCGTCCAGGGCTCGCTGGGCCAGGAGAGGAAGAGAATTCCGATCAGACTGGCGGCACCGACGGTGTCGGAGGGATGCCCGGCCTCGAGGAGCAACAGGACCCCGGCTTCATTCGCGAACAGGAGCAGGCAAACGTCGCGACCCACGGCCATTTCGTCGATGAGTTCATCACGGAGGGTGTCCCGATCGAGTCAACGTCTGCCGACGACAGCGATAGGCTGTCTCTTCAGGTGAGCTATGACCGGATGCTCTCAATCCTGCGCGAACGCGGCCTACCTGACGGCGCAATCGACATCGTACGGGATTACTTCAATGCGATTACAGAAGGAGGAACATGATCACGGAGCGAGATCTGGAGGCAGCACAAGAGGTCTTCCATCGGCTAGCGTCTTCCATCGAACAGGTGATTGTGGGGCACACCGAGATTGTCCGCGCCGCACTAATCGCCTTGCTCTGCAAGGGAAACCTCATCCTCGAGGGGGTCCCTGGACTTGGGAAAACGCTGTTGGTCCGAACACTGGCAGCGTCACTCGGACTGCACTTCTCCAGGATTCAGTTCACCCCGGACCTCATGCCAGCCGACATCGTCGGAACCGACCTCATCACGGAAGAATCCGGCCACCGGGAGTTCTCGTTCTCCCGCGGTCCGGTGTTTGCGAACATCGTGCTCGCCGACGAGATCAATCGCGCAACGCCGAAGACGCAGTCTGCGCTGCTCGAGGCCATGGAGGAGCGAACGGTGACCGTCGGATCCAACACGTATACCCTCGAGGAGCCCTACATCGTGCTCGCAACGCAGAATCCAATTGAAATGGAAGGGACGTATCCTCTGCCGGAAGCGCAGATCGACCGATTCCTCCTCAAGGCCAACGTACGTTTCCCATCGCTTGACGAACTCATCTCCATCATCGTTCGGAATACGGAAGGAACCGGTATCCGTCTCCCAGAGCCGGCCGCAACAGCCGAAGACATCCTCACCGCACGTGCCGTCGTACGCGAGATTCCGATCGCAGAGGGTCTGCGGGAATACATCGCACGCCTTGTCCTCGCAACCCACCCAGAGAGCGAGCACGCTCCCGCAAGAATCCGAGAGTATGTCGAGTACGGCGCAAGCCCGAGGGCGGCTCTCGCATTGACTATGGGTTCCAAGGCGAACGCATTCCTTGCAGGCGAGGTGAACGTTCGACGCGAAGACATCCGCGATCTGTTTCACGGGGCTTTGGCACACCGCCTGGTCCTCAACTTCAAGGGCGAGGCTGAAGGCATCCCGGTCGATGAACTCCTCGATAGCATCTGGGAACACGTCCCCACACACTCATAATGCCAACGTTCATCGACGAAGCCTTCTTGCGGCGACTATCGAATCTTCGCTTCATCGTGAAAGGGCGAAGGAAGGGGCATCTCGCAGGTCTCCACGCCTCACCCCGCGCCGGAGTCAGTCTTGAGTTCGCCGACTACCGTGCATATGCCCCGGGGGATGACTTCCGATACATCGATTGGAACGTGTTTGGCCGTCTTGACCGCCTGTTGGTGAAGACGTACGTACATGAGGCCGACCTTCCCATCCGTCTACTGGTCGATCTAAGCGCGTCGATGCAGATCGGTACGCCGAGCAAGACCCACTACGCGGCTCACCTGGCCGCTGCGATGGGGTATCTCGGGCTTCGAGGTCTTGACCGGGTCGGACTGTTCCCGTTTACCGATCACCTGCTCTCGGGACTCCCAGCCCGTCATGGGATGGCTCAGATGGGCAAGATCCTCCGTCTCCTGCGTGATGTTGAACCCGGCGGACGGACATCGATCTACCAAACACTCCTCGACTTCATCTCGCAGACACGCGAGAGCGGACTGACGATACTGATCAGCGACTTCCTCTCCTCGAGCACAGAGTTCGCTGACGGCCTCGCGCGGCTCCTCCACCGCGGTGACGAAGTGGTTCTGATTCAGGTCCTCGATCCAGAGGATCTCACACCTCACGCCGCCGGCATGACACGGATCATCGACGTCGAGTCATCCCGACGCGCTACGCTGACGATCGGACCGCGGACGATCGCCGAGTACGCCGAGCGAGTTCGCGAGAACCTCGACCAGCTTCGGTCCCTCTCCTTCGAGCGAGGCATCCCCTATTTCTCGACGACAACGGATATCCCGATCGAGCGCTTTCTGCACGTAGATTTGCGTAAGGGAGGGATGCTTCGATGACATTCCTCAGTCCGTGGGCGTTTTATCTTCTACTCACATCGCTGTTGATCCTCCTGTTGCATTTCATGCGAGCTCGAGAACGACAGCGGACCGTGTCGGCCTTGTTCCTCTGGGAGGGCCTGTCCGGCGATCCACAGTCGCGAGCCGCTCGAGTCCGCCAGCAGTTCGATCCCCTTCTGTTGCTTCAGCTGGCCATTCTTCTAACCGTCGTCCTTGCTCTTACACAGCCTGTCTGGCGCATGCGCACCGCGACGGTTTCCGGACTTGCGATCGTCCTTGACGGCAGTGCCAGCATGCGGACGCACTTGACCGACGACGCAACACGATACGACCTCGCCGTCAAGGAAGCCGATGCGCTTCTAGATCGTCATCCCACCACCACAGCAGTCCTGCAGCTGTCTGCCCAGCCAACGATTCTCGCCCGGCCCGGATTGGAGTCGGGAGAGCTTCGGAACTCGGTTCTCCGCTCCGAACCCACGTGGTATGCCGACGGGACAGCGGAGGATTTGCTCTCTCTCCTCGGCAGCATCGGCGGGACATCCCAGTTTCAGAAGGTCGTGATCATCTCCGATCACGCGTTCTCAGGCGTACCGGAGTCATTTGAGACGATTCTCACCGATGGGGGCAGCAACTTGAGCTTGACCGAATTCTCGGTGCGAGAGAACCCTTCCTCACCTGGCGTAACCGCCTTTGTCACCGCACAGAACAGCACCGACACATATCAGAATGCGACGATCAAGATCGATGACCGGGAAAACCAGACGACGCTGTCATTCCTGATGCCGCCCAGCTCGATTGAGAGCTACGTCATTCCGTTTCCAAACTCTCGCGGCACGTTGTTCACCGCACGGCTTCACCCCGACGACGATTTCGCCGCGGACAACCGCCGCTATTTCGCTCTCGATCGCCCGATCGGCATCCGCGTACACTGGCTTGGAAGTGACAACCGCTATGTGATGGCGGCACTCCGATCGGTCGTGCCGATCGTACTCGTCGACGCACCGGAGGATGCCGATCTTGCCGTCGTTCACGATGCCGTTGCGCCGGCTTCTCAGGTCGGCGCGATTCTGGTCATCCATGGAGGGATCGACGGATTGGTGGTCCAAGGAGAGGCCGTTCCCATTCCTGGGATTCAGACAGTCGATTCAGATCATCCCCTTCTCAACGGAGTGGATCCGGCCGCGTTTCTGATTCGCGAGGCGCCCGCCGCCACGCTTCCCGCCTCCTCAAGCATCGCCCTCGCCTCCGGTGCTGTGCCTTTGCTCGCAACGTACGCCGATGCCGACCGAAGCTTCTACTACCTTGCGCCGGATATCCTTGAGACGAACCTTCCAATCACCGTCGATTTCCCAATCTTGATCCGCAATATCCTGTCAATGCTGGTTCGCCTACCGGCCGAGCTCTCGTACCGCTCGGCCGAAGTCGGAGAACCGGTATCTCTCGCCGGCCGCGGGACGATCGAATCCATCGTCGATGCTACAAGACAACCGCTCCCTCTGCCCGACGGGTTATCCACCATCCGACCGGAGTCTCCAGGGTTTCACACGCTGTTCACCGATCGAGGCGCGTTCGCCATTGCCGTGAATATACCGATGGCGGAATCGTCTCCTCCTACGGATCCGTTGCAGGGCACTGCAACCGACAGCGTTCTCACCCGTGCAGTTCGACATGTATCTCTCTGGCGCATCGCCGTAGCGATGGCCATCGTATTGCTTCTCGCCGAATTGCACGGGTACTCCCGACAACGAACCACGATGAGGAGGACACGATGATCCGGTTCTCGGCTCCGTACTTGCTGTTCGCTGCCCTCCCCGCGCTTGGCTGGGTGGTGCTCGTTCTCTTGCACCGCAAGAGCCGTCCTGTCCTTCGAGTCACCGCGTTGCTGCTCCTTCTCATCGCCCTTGCCGGACCACGGATCTCGCAGCAGCAGGAGGATCACAACGCTGTGTTTCTCATCGATCGTTCCGCGAGTGTCACCCGGACATCCACCGATGCGACGGCTCGAGAAGCCATCGACCGGATCACCTCGCGGCATCCAGAGTGGAGCTTCGCTGCAGTCGAATTCGCCGACACGGCTGCGCTCACTGTCCCCCTCAATGCATCTGCCTTCCCGATCGGAATGGCTCCGTTTGCGGGCACCGCATCGAATCTCGATGCGGCCGTTCGGCTCGGGCTTTCCATTTTCCCCGATCAGGGATCAAACCAGCTCATCCTGATCAGCGACGGTCTGTTCACAGATGATGTCGATACCGCGCTCAGCACGTCACAGTTGGCCAACGTGCCGATCTCCACCGTGGGTGTCGGCCTGCGCCCACAGGCCGATGTCGCACTGCTCTCGATCCACGGTCCGGCAAGCGTCCCGGTCGCTCGACCGTTCTCACTTCAGATCGAAGTGGCATCCGCTCAAGCTGTGGATGCAACACTTGTTGTCTACCGGGACAACGAACTGCTCTCCTTCGCGGAAGTATCCCTGCAAGCCGGCCTCAACCGCTTCTCATTCGACGATTCATTCTCCGAGCCAATGGCCCACGCATATCAGGCCATCGTCAAGTCAGCGGACGATCCGATCCCGGACAACGATACGCTGTCGATCCTGGTCGAAGCCTCCGACCATCCATCGATCCTCGTCGTTGACCCCCAGGGCGAGTCGGCCGTTCCCGCGCTCGTTCACACGCTCGGTCTTGCCCATACGTCCTCCGATGCCATCCCCCCGCTTGAAGTCTTGTCGGACTACCGACAAGTGGTTCTCACAGGTCTGTCCATGACGACGCTGACCGTGCATGACCTCGATGTCATCGATAGCTTCGTCCGAGATCTGGGCGGCGGGCTCCTCGTTGTGCAAGGCGAGGAGGAAGTGCGCGGCGTCGCAGAAGGCGGGATCGAAGAACTGCTTCCCGTCTCGTACACCGTGCCAGAGAAATCCCGTGAAGCCCAGTTGGCGCTCGTCTATGTCCTCGATCGTTCATCGAGCATGCGATCGAGAGTGGCTGGTGCAGAGAAGATCGAGATTCTCAAGGAGGCTGCCGCGGCAAGCGCTGCACTGCTCGATGCAACGACGTATGTGGGAATCCTTGGATTCAATCTTGGTCACGAGTGGCTTGTCCCGATTGCTCCAGTCGACTCGACGACCATCTACCACGCATTGCGGGAGATCGAAGCCATAGGAGGAACAGACCTGTACTACCCGATCGTCGAGACGCTGGATCGTCTGGAAGAAATCGATGTCCCCGCCAAGCATATCCTGATCATCAGCGATGGAAAAACGGTGGAGGCCCCACGCGACTACGCCGGGCTGGTCCGACGTCTACAGCAGTCGGACAACGTCACGCTATCCGCCATCGGTGTAGGACGAACGATGAACGTCAGTTTGCTAAGCGCACTTGTCGAAGCAGGGAGTGGCACACTCTACCGCGCCGATGACTTCTCGATGCTCCCACAAATCTCCATTCAAGCAACCCAGCGGATCAGTCGTCATCGGTTCGTTGACGGGCCAGTCGAGGTCGTTGGTCGGCTGCTCGAATCCATCAACGCCAGCCCCCCACCGCTTGATGGCTACGTCCTCACCTATCCGAAGCCCGGCGCTGACACCTCGCTGTGGGCCGGCGAGGATCCGATCGTAAGTTCGTGGCATGTGGGCCTGGGCACAGTCACCGTCCTCAATACTGATCTATCCGGTCACGGATCAGAGATGTGGCTCGCGTGGCCCGGCCTCTCGGGCCTGCTCGACGCCGTTCTATCAACCACAGAGCCGTACAGATCTCCGACATTCGGCCTCTCGGCAACCACGGTCCTGCACGCCAACGCGATCGAACTGCTCGTCGACGCCCGCGCAGATGAAGGCGGTTTTGCCAACTTCCTCGATCTCGAGGTCCAACTCCTTCCCGACAGCACCACATTCGACCTACATCAGAAGGGGCCCGGGCTATACGCCAGAACCCTCCCAACACTTCCACAAGGCGGTTATGCGCTGCACGTGATCGATCGGACCCGAGAGCGAACGCTCACCCTCCCGCTGACGATCCCCTACCCATCCGAATACAAGTCGTTCGGCGCAGACCAAGACACGCTGCAGCATATCGCGGAGGCAACAGGCGGCGTCATGCTTGGTGCCGACTCGACGTTGCCCCGTATCCCCCCCGCCACAACAACCACCTACAAACCACTGCATCCGACGCTACTCCTCGCGGCGCTCGGCACCTTCTTGCTCGACCTCCTATGCCGGAAGTGGCCGTCGAATCCGCTTCGCCAACGCAGCCCCAGACGTGACGATTGAGCGGCGTTTCAGCTGTTTGGATTGATCGGATTCCCGGGCCTATCTATAATGACCCAGTTGTTGCGGGGAGTGGCGCAGCCTGGTAGCGCGCCTGCTTTGGGAGCAGGAAGTCGCTGGTTCGAATCCAGTCTCCCCGACCAGGGAAGCGAGGGGCACCGTGAACACACAATCCGAGAATCTCTCCATCTACCGCCGATGGCGCCCTCAGCGCTTCGCGGATGTCGTCGGCCAGGAAGAGATCGTTCAGACCCTCAGGAATGCTGTCACCACAGGCAACGTGGCTCATGCATACCTCTTTGCCGGGGAGCGCGGTATCGGAAAGACATCGATCGCGCGGCTTCTGGCACGAGCCGTGAACTGCCTTGCCTCAAGCGCGGGCGAGCCCTGCAATGAATGTGATAACTGCTCCGCGATCCTCGCCAGCCGATCGTTGGACATCGTCGAGATCGATGGTGCCTCCAACCGAGGGATTGACCACATCCGACGGCTTCGCGAAGAGGTCAGCTTCGCTCCGACAGCCCTTCGGCGCAAGGTCTACATCATCGACGAAGTCCACATGCTGACCAACGAAGCGTTCAACGCCCTGCTCAAGACACTGGAGGAACCACCACCACACGCGATGTTTGTATTCGCGACCACCGAGCCGTACAAGGTGCCAAGAACGATTGTCTCTCGCTGTCAAGCGTTCGAGTTCCGCCGCATCTCGCCCGCCTCCATCGGTGAGCACCTAGCCCACGTCGCAGCATCGGAAGGGGCGGTGATCTCGCCGGAGGCGATCTCGCTTCTTGCCTTGCGCGCCAACGGCGGCATGCGCGATGCCCTGGTGATGCTCGAGCAAGCCATGAGCTACCAGGGCGATGACATCTCCGCCGAAACGATTCTCGAGATGCTCGGACTGGTCGATCGCTCAACGCAGATAGCGTTCGTTACGGCGATCCGAACGTGCGATCGCGAATCGGTGATTCGAACGATTGACAACCTCGTGGAACGAGGCAAGGATCTCGAGATCTTCCTCACCGATATCGTCCAGGTGCTCCGTGATCGGCTGGCCGAAGGATCGCCGACCCCCGAGGCCGACATCGAGATCGCTCGCCATCTTCTTGGAATCAAGTCCGACCTGTTCCGCTCTCTGGATCGCCGCATCCGTCTGGAAATCGGTCTTCTCGATCTGCTGGCGTCGCTCGCCCCAGCTTCTGGCGATACCCCCACTCCAGTACCGCAAACGGAACCCAAGAAGACGCCACTCGACACGCCAGAGATGCTCACTCCGCAACAGCAGACACCCTCAGCCTCTCCCGAAACCGCTATGGCTACCCAAGACACGCACTCGACTCGCGATGAGCTGCCAGCCGAAGATCGCTCCGATGCAGTGACCCCAATCGAGCCTTCCTCCATCGTCCCCACAGTGACATCCAACCTTCCCGATGGATTCCAAGGAAAATGGGAATCCCTATTGGGAGAGATCGAGCAAGACCGGATCGCGATCGCGGCGTTCCTCATCGAAGGGCGACCGAGTCTGATTGGATCGAAGCTTGTCATCTCGTTCCACCCCGAGCACTCGTTCCACAAGGACAGCATCGAGAAACGCGACAACCTTCAGTATCTTGCGGGCGTCGTTCGTCGGCATTTTGGAGACGGTATTCACGTTGAAACCACCATTGATGAAGCCGTGGAGCGCAAGCCACTGCCCCACGAAGTGTTGCGGGAAAAGGCCCGTCTGGTATGTAACGCCTGCGACGGGAAGATTGTGAAGGAGGAAATTTGAAGGGGACGGGAGGATTCGGAAACCTGATGAAGCAGGCCAAGCGGATTCAGGAGGAAATGGAGCGGGCCCAAGCCGACATCGCTGAGATGAAAATCGAGGCCTCCTCTGGTGGCGGAATGGTGACGGCCACCGTGACGGGCAACGGCGAGCTGATCAACCTGAAGATCGAGCGCGAGGTTGTCGATCCCGAGGATATCGAGATGCTGATCGACCTCATCGTCGCCGCCGTCCAAGAGGCCCAGGGAAACGCCAAGGATGCCGCACAGCAGAAGCTGGGGCCGCTCGCTCAGGGATTGAATCTTCCCGGCATGCCTCTCGGATAGCCCGATCCTGACCGCCGATTCATCGCCTCGTCCTCGAGGCTGCGACACGTCGCTTGGCGACCCGGCGACTTGAAGCATCCGATGCCGAACCGTATAGTGCTTCCAAACCGCGATCCTGCGTGGGGGGGACCGTGCTGGCAGAGATTGCACAGCTCTTGCAGCTCCAAACGATTGACGGGCAACGGTATGAATTGTCCGTCCAGATTGATCGCCTCCGTGCGCAGAAGGAACAGACAACGGAGCGCATCTCTCTGGTAGAGGAAGACACCGAGCAACTCCGCCAACAGCTCGCACAACTTGAGCGAAACAGCCGGATGAAGAATCTCGAAGTTGACGAACTCGACATGAATATCCGCCGCTATCAGGAGCGTCTCGATACGGGGATCATCAGCTTCAAGGAGATGGAAGATCTTCGGGCGAAGATCGCCAGCGAGCGCGGAAGGATCTCTGCAATGGAGGATGAAGCACTGGTTCTGATGGACACGATCGAGGAATCGAGACAAGCACTCGACCGTTCGATCGAACATTGCTCAGAGAAGGTCAGCCAGCTTCGTGAACAGATCGCCCAGATCCAATCACGAGTGTCGGAGACACAATCCGAACTGAGTCGTCTTGACGAGGCGCGTTCCACCCTGTGCGAACAGATTCCAGCCTATCTTCAACAGCAGTACGAGACGCTACGCAAGCGTTCCTCCGAGCCAATCTCACTCGTAAAGAACGGCACATGCTCCGGCTGCAAGCTGAAGCTCAGTGGAAGCACCATCGAGCGAGCGCGGGGCGGAATGGGAATCGTCACATGCGAGCATTGTTCGCGCATCCTGTACATTGGCCAATACTCATCCGACAGCTAGCTTCATCATCCCCTGTAGTCGAAAGCCCACTCAACGTCTCACTCAATCCGTTATACTACCCCCCGAAGCGCTGGGAGAGAGCCAGGGAGACGCGGACGCCTCGGTTTCGGCCGAGAGCGTTCGAGGAAAGTCCGGACTCCACAGGGTAGGCCACTGAGGAAACCTCAGCGGGGGCGACCTCGGGAAAGTGCCACAGAGAACAGACCGCCGATGGCGGCTTCCTCGAAGCTCGAACAGGCAAGGGTGAAACGGTGGTGTAAGAGACCACCAGCGGTCCGGGCGACTGGGCCGGCTTGGTAAACCCCGGTCGGAGCAAGGCCAAATAGGAAGGCGATGGAGAGTGACCCGCTCGATGCCTTCGGGTAGGCCGCATAGATGGATGTCTCCCCACGACTGAATCCGGCTTACAGGCTCTCTCCCCTGCTTCATACATTGATGAAGAGATATGTCTGGCATGCCTTGCTGATCGCGTACGCTGCGGCCATTTTCGTTGCGTCTCAGCTGCCCGTATCGGGCGGCGAACCGCCATTCCCTCACTTCGATAAGCTCCTGCATGCCGCGGAGTTCGCCGTCTTCTTCGCCTTGGCGTGGAAGGCAACCCGGCACCGTCGATTGGTTGCGTACGTCATGACGGCAGTCTATGCGGGAGTCGATGAGCTGCATCAGCTGTTTGTCGCCACTCGCGTCACAAGCAGTCTCGACCTCGCGGCTGATCTCTTCGGCGCGCTGGTAGCGCTTCTGTTGCTTGAGATTGCGCACCGCTTGTGGCTGTCCAGGACCCACCGTATACTTGACCGACGTCATTCAAAGGTGGAGCTGTAGCATGATGTGGGGTTTCCCGTTCTTCTTCGGACCGAGTCTGTTGATCCTTCTGCCAGCCATTCTATTGGCCGCATACGCGCAGTGGAAAGTCCAATCGACCTACGGACGCTATTCCCGCGTTGAATCCACAAGCCAGATGACCGCGCGCTCGGTCGCGCTTCGCTTGCTTGAGGATTCGTTGATCCAGGATGTCAAGATCGAACGCGCACAACAGCGCCTCTCCGACCACTACGATCCAAGCCTCAAGATCCTTCGGCTCTCCGCGCCCGATTCCTCATCAATCGCAGCCATCGGTGTCGCTGCACACGAGGTAGGCCATGCCATACAGCACGCTCACGCCTACCGACCGCTCGCACTGCGAACGGCAATCATCCCTGCCGCCCGGTTTGGATCACAGCTTGCGTTTCCGCTGTTCCTGGTCGGTCTTTTCGCCCGGTTCCAGCCGTTGATGACAATCGGCATCGTCGCGTTCTCCGCTGCCGTGCTGTTCACGTTGATCACGCTTCCGGTCGAATTCGACGCGAGCCGACGAGCCGTCGGCGCGCTTCGACAAACGGCCGTTCTGGGAAACGAGGAAATCGGCGCCGTCAAGGAAGTGCTGTTCGCGGCAGCCTTGACCTACGTTGCTGCTGCCGCAATGGCCGCACTCCAGTTGATCATGCTATTGTCCGTGGGACGCCGACGATGAACCTCTCTTCGTCACTCCTCTCTGCGGACTTCGCGTGTCTACAGGATCAGGCGTGTACTGTTGAGCCGTTTGTCGATCGGTTTCACTGGGATGTCATGGATGGGCATTTCGTCCCCAATCTGACCTTCGGCCCACCGGTGGTCAATGCGCTTCGCAAGCGGCTGCAGCGTCCGTTCGATATCCACCTGATGATCGATCATCCGCTGACGTATGCACCGCAGTTCGAGGTCCACCCGGAGGATTCGATCACGTTCCATGTCGAGACGCTTGACGATCCCCGCGCGGTGATCGAGACGATTGCCGGCCTTCCCGCCCGCATCGGCATCAGCCTCCGTCCTGGAACCCCGCTCGATGCTCTCGCTCAACATCTGGATTCTGTTCAGTTGGTTCTGATCATGAGTGTCGAGCCAGGATTCGGAGGGCAGGCATTCTTGCCCAATGCCATCGAGCGTATCCGTACGCTCCGCAGAATGATCGGTTCACGGCCGGTTGAGATCGCCGTCGATGGCGGCATCCACGCCAGCAATATCGATCAGGTGGTTTCGGCCGGTGCGGACACGATCATTGCCGGTTCGGCGATCTTCGGGCAGCCGGATCCTGCCAGGGGGGCGATCGAGCTGCGCGAGGCGGCCGGATGAGCGACGTCGAATGGATGCGGCTGGCGCTTGACCTTGCCACACGCGGTGAAGGAACCGTCAACCCCAACCCGCTCGTTGGTGTCGTCATCGTCAAGGACGACGCGATCATCGGTCGAGGTCACCATCAACGGTTCGGCGGCCCCCACGCCGAGGTGGTCGCCCTCGATGAAGCAGGAACCGCAGCAAGTGGGGCAACCCTCTACAGTACACTCGAACCTTGTTGCCATCACGGCAAGACACCGCCGTGCACCGATCGCATCATCGCAGCTGGCGTCGCTCGCGTGGTCGTCGCTGCGCAAGATCCCAACACCGAAGTCGACGGAAAGGGGATCCTCGCGCTACGCAACGCCGGGATCGACGTAACCGAAGGTGTGCTACAAGAGGAAGCGCAGCTACAGAATGAGATCTACTTCACGTACGTTCAACGCGATCGCCCATTCGTTCAATTGAAGCTCGCCCTCAGCCTCGACGGCCGTATCGCGACAAGCACTGGAGACGCACGCTGGATCTCATCCAAGCCCTCCCGCGTGGAAGCACATCGGCTGCGGAGGAAGTTCATGAGCGTTGCCGTCGGCGTGCAAACCGTCACTAGAGACGATCCGCTACTGACCGTGCGGCATGTTGAAGGTCCCGATCCCGTCCCGGTGATTCTCGATCGCGAAGGACGACTTCCGCTCACGGCTCGTCTGCTCGATACGCAATCCACCCCGATCGTCGCAACCGCGACCATGCCGCCCGATATCGAGCGTAGGCTTGCCGCCCACGGCGCACGCATCTTGAGATTCCCCGATCCGGACGGACAGATCGATCTTCACCAACTGGTGCGCGCTCTTGCCGCCGAACCGCTCGACTCCGTGCTCGTCGAAGGTGGTGGAGAGACCGCTGCCGCATTCCTCAATGCGGGGCTTGTAGACAAGGTCTCGCTGTTTCTCTGCCCGCTGCTCATCGGCGGCCGAGATGCCGTTCCTGCCGTCGGTGGCGTCGGTGCCCGGCGGATCGCTGACGCAATGCACCTCGAGAACGTCACGACCCGCTGGCTCGGTCCGGATCTCCTGTACGAGGGGTATCCGGTCCAGCACAAGAACTAGTTCCCAAGTTCCTGCTCGCAGATGCAGCTTCTTCTCCTCCAACCCCCGGAAAGGGAAGCCTTGGCCACCGTCTGGCGAATACGCACAATGGCGTCACGTTACCTACGGCGTGTTTCGACCACCGGGAGAAACCGCCCGCTGCTTCCCATCTCATGCGAAGCAGATGCTTCTCGCCCATCGTCAACCCCATAAGGAAACGGAGCGACTTCTAGCTCTCACCCAAACGCGAACATCCAGGACGCCTGCCACGTCACCCACGGCGTGTTTCGACCACCGGAAGAAACCGCCCGCTGCTTCCCGGAACGGGAAGCAGCCCGGCGATCCATGGCAGGGCGGCTACCCAGGCACAGCCCGGGTAGCTTGGGAGTTTGGCGCTTCGCGCCAAACTCCTGTCCTTGGAACGCAGGTTCTCGTACTGCGAGCCCAAAGCAAACGGGACAGCTTGAAGCTGCCCCGTTTGCTTTGGGCGATGCAGGGCTCGAACCTGCGACCTTTCGGATGTGACCCGAACGCTCTCCCAGCTGAGCTAATCGCCCGTCATGTCCTCTACGATGGCCAAGGGCCTCTATTGTATCACGACTCCAGGCCGATTGGGAGGGGCCATGTCCAGCGTTCGTACGTCGATTTACGCATCGAACTTCGCGCCCTCGAGCATATCCGCCAGGCTCTCGCCTTGGCGTTTCCGAGTGATCTCAACCAACCCAAGTGCCGTCATGTCCACGAAGTCCGTCGACACGCGATCCTTCTTCAACTCGCTCTTCACCTTCTCAATTACCTTGTGCACATCCTTAGGGCTCTCCATGTCGACGAAATCGACAATGATGATCCCGCTGATCTGCCGAAGCCTCAACTGCCGGGCGATTTCTTCGGCTGCTTCCTGGTTCGTGTTGAGAATTGCTGCATGCTGATTGCGGTGGCGCACATCGCCACCGGTATTGACATCGATCGCAATGAGCGCCTCGGTTTCGTCGATCACCAGCGATCCGCCGCCAGCCAGCGGCACACGGCGTGACAGACTCTGCTGAATCTGCTTCTCTACGTTGTACTTGTCGAACAACGGTGCTTTGCCCTCGTAGCTTCGGATCCGATCCTTGTAGTCGGACATCTGCATGTAGTCCAAGAACGTCAGGATCTTCTCGCGAAAGAATGGAGAATCAACAATCACCTCTTGGGTGTCCGGATCCAACCGATCCCGCAGGATCGTCTGAACAAGGCCCATCCCCTTGTACAATAGACGCGGCTTCGAAGCACCCTCCGCAACGCCCTTAACACCGTCCCACGTCTCGACGAGCAACCTGAAGTCTCTCTCCAAATCCTCATCACTCGCCCATTTGGAGGCTGTTCGAGCAATCATCCCCTCATGAGGACGCTTCAGAGCACGGGCCGTCTTTCGGATGCGTCGTTGATCCCTCACGTTCTCCACCCGGCGTGACACCCCGAGCCGCTCCTCACTCGGAAGATAGACCCAGAACCGCCCCGGCAGGCTGATCTTCATCGTTCCCTGCGGATTCTTGTTGCCGATCCCGTCACGGCGCACCTGCAGCGTAAGCATCTGCCCCTTGCTGAGAATCTTGGTAATCGGAATATCGCTCTGCCACGGCTTGACGCCCGCCGCCTCCAGCAGGGAATCGCTCAGCTCATTCCGTGAAAGGAACAGGCTACGGCGTTCTCCGATGTCGACAAACGCCGATCCAAGGCCAGGGAGCACATCCTCCACACGTCCTCGGTAGATGTTGCCAACGAGCTTCTCTTGCGAAGGATGTCCGTAGTAGATCTCCATCAAGCGATCGCCCTCAAGGAGACCAACGCGTGTACGTCTGTCTTCCTGATCAGCACCGTCCACCGAGATGAGTATCTTCTTAGCGACGATCTTGCACCTTCTTTCCCTCACCGAGTCGTTCAAGAACCTGCGCATACTCCTGCCCACTTCGCGGGTCTAGGAGCGTTGGCGCAATCTCAACGAGTGGCTTCAATACAAACCGCCGCTCGTGCATCCGCGGGTGCGGCAGCGTCAAACGCGTGTCCGCACGTACTTGGTCACCGTAGAGGAGGATGTCAATGTCGAGAGTCCTTGGTCCGAAGCGCACTCCGGCAGGCTCCCGACCGAAAACTCGTTCGATTCGCTTGCATGCTTCCAGTAGCTCAAGTGGCGCCAGTGACGTCGTCGCGTGGACAACCTGATTGAGGAACCACGGCTGATTCTCCACTCCCTCGGGCTCCGTCTCGTAGATGCATGACCGGCGATCTACCGACACACATGCCCGATCCAACGCTTCCAGAGCTCCGGCAATGAAACCCTCTCGATCTCCCAGATTCGACCCAAGGCTTAAAAAGACGCCCGTTTCGTTCATTGCCTGCTCCGCGTGATCTGTACCACCGTTCGATCCACCTGGCCCAATCCGGGCGGATCAAGCTTCGACACTTTGACGATGGCATCCGAAGCCATCAGGAACCGCTCGAACAACGCGTCCGCGATCCTACCGGCAAACGACTCGATGAGGTTGAAGGTTTGCCGGTCATTGATCGTGCGAACGATGTCGGCGATCTCCCGATAGTCTATCGTGTCCACGAGATCATCGGTTTCGACAGCATCTGCGCATGTACTCACGATCTCGACATCAATCTCGAAGCGGTTACCCTCTATGCGTTCTTGGGGATGGATGCCGTGTCGCCCTCTCAGACGGATCCCGCACACACCCAGACGAACCTCTCTTGTGGCCGTCGTGGGAGCCTGCCGGACCCCTCTGGTCAGACTACTCTGGGGTTCCACACTTTCACCCTATCGTTCTACGAAGAGGTCGGTCCACAGAGACGGACCCGTTGGCAGTAGATGCACAGCACCACTTAATCGTTGGAGGCCGGCGTCTGCAAGACGCAAACATGCTTCAAGCGTCCGTCGTGCGGTGCTGCCGCAATATCCTCCAGATCAGAGAAGCAATCCCAACGGCTGTTTCTCTCGATCCTCTTCGGTGCGATCAAGAGCTATCCCTTGACTGCTTCCGTCTTCGCAATATCCGCTAGCGCAGCGAATGTCGCAGCATCCTGCACAGCAATGTCGGCAAGGACCTTTCGATTGAGGCCGATTCCCTTCTGCTCCAGCCCCCCGATCAACGCCGAATACGAGATTCCATTCTGTTTTGCGGCTGCGCTGATTCGAGTGATCCATAGCCGTCGGAAATCTCGCTTTCGGCGGCGGCGGTCCACATAGCTATTCCGCAACGCTTTCATCACAGCCTGCTTGGCAATCCGGTGTGATGTCCCGCGCTTGCCCTTGTATCCCTTGGCGAGAGCCATGACCTTCTTGCGGCTCTCCTTGCGTTTGTTCCCTCCACGTGCTCGTGGCATGACCTTCTCCTTAGTGCGCCGGGGCTACTTCCCGATCATCCGCGTGATCGACTTCTCCTGTCCCCCGGTCAGTTCCTTGCCGCGGCGTGCTTGACGAATCGACTTCGTCCGCTTCCTGGTGTTCTTGTGGAAGTAGTTCGACATGTGGTGGAACAGCTTCCCGTTCTTCGAACGCTTGAAGCGCTTCTTCGCCGCTGAATGCGTCTTCTGCTTCGGCACGTCATCCCCTCCTACACTGCGTATCTAGTTCTGCTGGGTGGGGACCAACATCATCTGCAGGATCTTCCCTCTGGCTGTCGGACGCCCTTCCACCCGCGCAAGATCCTTGACCTCTTCCTCTACCCGTTTCAGCAGGTCGCGTCCTCGCGATGCATGAACGATCTCACGTCCGCGGAAGAAGATGCTTACCCGAACCACGTCCCCCTTTTCGAGGAAAGTGCGCGCTCGCTTCAGCTTGGTCTGGAAGTCGTGTTCGCCGATCTTGATCGTGAACTTGACCTCTTTCAGCTTGGAGCGATGCTTGGTTTTCCTCTCCCGCTTCTCTTGCTGGTAGTGGAATTTCCCGTAGTCTACGATCTTGCATACGGGAGGCCTCGCCTGTGGCGCTACCTCCACCAGATCGAGTCCCTTCTCCCTGGCAAGCGATCGCGCTTGCTCCGTTGGCATCACGCCCAGGTTCTCCCCGGTGTCGTCAACGACCCGGACTTCCGGCACGCGGATCCGATCATTGACGCGCATTCGTCTGCTGTCGATCCTAGCCTCCTATCGCTATGTGCTCCGGATACCGCTAAGTTCCCGGTTCCGGTACAGTCCGTTCTCCGTGATGTAGGCCTCCACCTCCGGTGGAACCCATTCGGAGATCGGTTCACCGCGCATCACTTTCTCTCGTACCCAGGAGGACGAAAGGTCCACTTCCTCCATGTCCAACAGATGCATCTCCGCCCGATCAAACAGCGCATCGGAAAACGCATCCACTGACACCCCTTCACGTGGAGCAATCACAAAAGGCACACTCCGAAGGAGTGCCTCCGGTTCTCTCCACGTGGTGATGTCCAACAAACGATCCGCTCCAACGATGAAGCAGATCCCTTGGGGGTAATCATCCTTCATAGCTCGTATGGTGTCAATGGTGTACGACGGTCCCTCTCGATCGATCTCAATACGCGAGACATCGAGATCGTCGTATCTCGCGATCGCCGCACAGACCATCCGGTAGCGATCCTCGCCGCTGATCCCCATGAGCGGCCCCTTGTGCGGCGGGATTCCATTCGGGATGAACAGCACCCTCGACAGTCCGCAACATGCGACCGTCTTGCGGGCAACTTCGATGTGCGCGTTGTGGAGCGGATTGAACGTTCCTCCGAACAGCCCCACTCTACCCGTCAAGCTCAAACTCGGCCTCCCCGATCCGTACCGTATCCCCGGCTTTGAAACCCCGTTTGCGCAGCTCCCTCATCACACCCATCTTCTCCAGCCGCCCGCTGAGATACTCCATCGCATCGCGGCTGTCCAGCACAAGCTTCCGAACCAGAGTTTCGACAACATCACCGTAAACGGCAAACCCATCGTCGTCCTGATCGATACGAAACCCCGTTTCGCCCTCGAACCGATACACCTTTCGACGTACGGAGCGCTCTACAGGTTGGTCCGGTTCGCTAGCCTTGAGTTGCTCTAGTGCCCGATGCGCCCGAACGATCAGTTCCCTCAATCCGGTGTTCGTTGCAACCGAGATCGGATGGATCTCGATCCCCTCGTCCCGAAAGCGATTCACGAGATCCGCAACGTCTGCGTCTCCGATCAAGTCAATCTTGTTGCCAACCACAATCTGGGGGCGCCTGGACAATGCTTCGTCAAACGCTCCGAGTTCGTGATTGATCCGTTGATAATCCTCAACTGGATCTCTCCCATCCAGCGCTGCAAGATCGACCATGTGAATGAACAGCCTCGTCCGCTCAACGTGCCGAAGGAACCGGTCTCCCAGACCCTTGCCGGCGTGAGCACCCTCGATGAGACCCGGGATATCCACGATGACAAGCTGCTTCTTCCCGTCGACGTCAACTACACCCAGGTTCGGCGTAATCGTGGTAAACGGATAATCCGCAACCTTCGCCTTGACACCGGAGATCGATGAGATCAGGCTCGATTTGCCAACGTTGGGATAGCCGATAATGCCCACATCGGCAATCAGTTTTAGCTCGAGCCTGAGTGTGCGCGAATCGCCCGGTAGTCCTCGCTCGCAGATTCTTGGACCTCTCCGCGTCGATGTCACGAAGCTGCTGTTCCCTCGCCCGCCTTCCCCGCCGACGGCAACGACGATCTCGTCGCCTGGTCTGGCTAGATCAAAGATCGTCTCCCGCGTCTTCGCATCGCGGACCAGCGTACCCGCAGGGACCAGCACGATCTGATCCTCACCACGCGCGCCTTGGCGGTCGCTTCGCGAGCCGTTCACACCGTTGCCGGCCTCAAACAGGGGCTTGTGTCGAAACGGATAGAGGGTTGATACACTTCGCGATGCTCGGAGAATCACACAGCCACCCGAGCCACCTCGGCCGCCGTCGGGTCCTCCTCGAGGATTGCGGCGGTCGGAGGCGAAATGGATCATCCCGTTTCCACCGCATCCTCCACGAACGCGGATGGTCGCCTCATCGATGAACATCGTGATACGTCAGGATGATCCGTGCTCGCTCATTCCCCACGCGTGGGGAGTACGTTGACGTACTTTCTGCCCCGGTTCTCGAAATGGACATACCCTGGCGCCGTAGCGAAAATCGTGAAATCGCGTCCAAGGCCGACGTTCTTGCCGGGACGGAAGACCGTGCCACGCTGTCGAACGATAATCGTTCCCGAATTCACCCATTCCCCACCGTATCGCTTCACGCCGAGCCGTTTTCCCGGGCTGTCATGCACATTCTGCGTTGATCCAGTGCTCGTCTTATGAGCCATCGTATCTCCTTATCGTACCTCGACCTTTGCCGTCGCTTCTTGGACGACGAACTCGGACGGGTGTTCTCTCTCCAGCATTCGCAATCCGATGACGAGCGTCTCAAGCACCGCGTCGATCTCGCGATCCAAATGCGCATCACTTCTGTCGATCGCGAACCCAACATCTTCGGCATCGGCAACGGTAACCGGCACATGAAGGTACTCCAACAGCGATGTCGATGCCGCTTGCACCAAGTGCACAGCACTTGCTCCAGCAGGCTCCGAACGGCCCACGTCACGCAGTGTCAGGCCGACGATCCTGCTTCGTTCATCACGATGGACGAGTGCTTCTCCCACGTCGACGCTACCTTTCGATCGCCGTGATCGCCGTAGCCATGAATGGCTGTCGGTGTCCGGACTTGCGGCGATAGCCCTTCTTGCGCTTGTACTTGTAGACGATGATCTTCGGGCCTCGATCGTCCTGCCGGATCTCGCCCTTCACAACAACGTCATCAAGGTACGGCGTACCGACTCGCACGTTCCCGTCCTCGACCAACAGAAGGACCTTGTCGAAATCGACCGGTTGGCCGACCTCGACGCCGTCAAGGCGCTCGTGCTTGAGCACCGTTCCTTCCTGCACCCGGTATTGCTTCCCACCAGTCTCAATCACTGCATACATCGATTCAACACCCCAATTCGCGTTAGATTCTAGCAGTCGCCATGAGCGTTTTCAATACCGCTAGGCAACGGAAGTTCCCGGTCCTACCTGTCGATCCGGGACAAGGAGAGACAGCGCTTCGCCCTGTGCGGCGAGCAGCATGCACTCCGACCGGAGTCCACGGATCGTCCGTGGTTCCAGATTCGCCAGCACAACGACGGATTTCCCAACCAGCTCCTCCGCCGCATAGTGCGGCTTGATCCCCGCAACACAGTTCCTCGTTTCGCCAGCGAACTCGATTGTCAGCCGGAGAAGTCGGTCCGCCCCTTCAAGATCCTCAGCCGTGCGGATCAACCCAACCCGAATGTCGAGCCGCTCGAAGTCGGCAAATGTGATCGTCTCCGGCTCGTCCACCGGTTCCGCTTCGACCGGCTCCGGCTTGCCCTCGACCCGATCGCGCAGTTCCGCAATATCGATCCGCTCCAAGAGAACGCGGTCCGCACCCAGCTCGTGTCCGCGGATGACGGTCACAAGGTCACCCCACGACGGCGTCTCGATCCCCATCAAGGCAAGGATCTTGCCGGCAAACCTCGGCATGTACGGAACAAGGAGCAGCGCCATCCCCTTCACCAGGTGCAGCGCGCCGGCGACCGCTTCCGCATCAGATGTTTCCCACGGCTTCTTCCGCTGGAAGTATTCGTTCCCGAAGACCGCTAGATCGCAGACAGCTCGGAGGGCTTGCCCGAGAAGCCCCTCTTCCACAGCGCGCTCATACGCCTGAACCCCTTCGCTCAAACGATCCACGGCTTCCGCATCAGGTGCAACGTCAGGGACCGCCCCGTCAAACCGCGTCTGCGCAAACGACACAACGCGATTCATTAGGTTGGCGATGTTAGAGATCAGCACGCCGTTGACCGCCTTCTCCAACTCCTCCCACGAGAAATGGGCGTCGCGTCCCTCAGGGCGGTTGTACAGAAGATAGAACCGCCACAACTCTCCATCCATCAGATCCAATGCGTCGTCGCAGTACAGGCCGATTCCGCGACTCTTGGAGAAGCTTCGTCCGCCGATCCAGTTCAGGTACTCTGTCGCAGCGATCTGATCCGGAAGATGGTATCCCTGACCCGAGGCGATCAACTGCCCAGGGAAGATCAACGTATGAAACGCAATGTTGTCCTTCCCCAACGCGTAGACCTGATGAACATCGTCTCCAAACCAGAACTCTCTCCACTTGGGATCGCCGGCGAAATACTCGATCACCGCGGAGACGTAGCCCAACGCCGCCTCTCCCCAGACATAGATCACTTTGCCCTCGGCGCCGTCAAACGGCGCATCGATCCCCCAGCTGATGTCTCGTGTCATCGACCGCGGTCGCAACCCCTCGTCAATCATCTGCTGCGTGTAGCGCTCTACGTTTCCCTGGAATCCGCGAGTCCCCACGTACGCCTTGAGCTTCTCCGACAGCCCCGCGAGATCAAGATACCAGTGTTTCGTCTCGCGGAACTCAATCTCGCTCTCGCCGCAGAAGTTGCAGCGCGGCTTGGTGAGCTCTTCCGGCTCAAGCATGCTCCCACACGTATCGCACTGATTTCCCAACGCATCCGGCGCTCCACAGCGAGGGCACGTCCCGGAGATGAACCTGTCCGCAAGGAACTTGCCGCAACGCAGGCAGAATGCCCGCTTCTCGACGTTCGTACAGATGTACCCGTTCTCCTCCATCTGCAAGTAGATCTCGCGAACGAACTCCTTGTGGACATCCGATTCTGTCGTCGTGTAATTGTCGAAATCGATATCGAATCCATCGAGAATCTTCAGGATCTTTTCGTGGTTGCGCTGCGCCAGCTCGCCCGGACTGATCCCTTCACTCTGTGCTTCATACTCGACGCGAGTACCGTGCACATCGGAGCCCGAAACGTAGAGCACATCCTTCCCTCGAAGCCGGTAGTATCGTGTGAACACGTCACCGGAAAGGAGCGAACCCACCAGATTCCCCAGATGGGGAACGCCGGATGCGTACGGCCACGCGCTGCAAACGAGAACTCTCGGCTTATCCATAGCAGTGCTTCACCTATGCGAACGTGATTTGGACGGGATTATACCGATCGTGGAAACGCGCACCAACGGAAATCGGCATCGGACGCTCGTCGCACCCTCTCGGATCGGTTGCAAAGCGAACGCCGACCGGGTATCAACCGAGTCGATGATGCCCAAGGGACAAGACGACCCAGTGAAGGCCGATACCGTGCGTATCACCCTCAAGGTGTTCGGCGGATTGCGTGAGATGCGGAAAGCCTCCGCCGAGGAATACGTAGTCCCCGCAAACGCGACCATCGGAGACCTCTGGGCCAAGCTGGCTACCGAATCGCCCGACTTCGCAGCGAAGCTTCGAAACGGCATCGCCAGCGGCTACTTGAATGCCCTTCTCAACGGGCGAAACATCTCGCTTCTCGCCAAGGACCAAACGAAGCTCTCCGACGGCGACGTCCTGGCGATCACTCCCCCAGTTGGCGGGGGGTAGTTCCATGACGGTCTAGAAATCGATCGCGACCGTGAGCTCAAGCATCAGGCTGTGATAGAAGATGCCGGTCGATCCCGTGCCGCCAAGATACGTTGCTCCCATCGACCCGCTCCACGTCGGAGAGAACGCCATGTCCAGCTGTCCTGTGGTCGTGGCGTCGATATCGGACTTCCCGGCGCTTCGTCTGTAGTTGGCATCCGTGTCAAGCCGTGCCACAAGCGTGGGATACGTGCCGCCTTCTTTATCCGATTGCCATGCGCTTGTCCACTCCTGCAGATCGATCCGGTACGAGTTCTCGAGCCTTGCCGTGACCGTTCTGTTCTCGGCCCCGCCCTTGCTCGTCAACGAAAATGATAGATCGTCGGAATGGATCTGTCCGGGCGACCATTTCAATCGTCCTGTCACAGAGTGGCCGATGGTGTCCTGACGCTGTGACGCATAGATCACGACCTGACGATCTAGTGTATAGGTCAATGAAGGATGCAATGACGCGATCCCGGTATACGAGCCGTTCACCGACAGCCGTTCGCTTTCACGCACCACCGGCTCACCGAGCCCGGTCCATCCACCACGAAGTGTCGTTTGGATCGACAGGTCGCCACACCGTCCCCGGGCGACGATCCTTCCATCAACATCCACCGAACGCTCGTCGCTCGACATGCCTAGCGTTGCCCCCGGGGTGATCTTCCACGCGTCCACGTCAAACGACGTGCCATCCAGATCCAACTCCACCTCGTGGTTCCGCTGACTCTCCCCATTCGGGAGCGCCCGGCTCCAGCCCAGCTCGTAGTCGAGGCCGTAGTCCACCCAGCTTCCCGTCTTGGACCATACACTGCGCACGGACAGGCTCTCACTGCCGCTCCATGCTTCCGCCCGCGTGCCCACAGGACGGCTCCACCCGATCTCCATGGACCACGATGGCAACAGCTTCGCATCCGCCGAGAACGATAGCTGGGTATCACGGTTCAGCGCTTCCATCTCGTAGCTCCAGGAATACGCATCGCGCCATGATATGCCCAGATCGAGCCGGTCGGTGAACAGCGTGTCGCTCAGTGAGAACTGATACGACGTGCGGATCGATTCGGCACCGTCCCGGTCGGCGTCATCGTTGGTGACATCCTGGCGAGCGTTCACCGAAAGCGTCGGTCCGAACGCCCATTGAAGCGACAGATCGTTTGCCATCGTCATCAATGGCTCTCCGCGTCGCACGCCGACCAT